>BNJS01003917.1_pt1 | contig 26979 bp, 38 predicted proteins | sample 8540461 | NCBI WGS metagenome assembly BNJS01 (sample SAMD00202454, study PRJDB9452) | human saliva metagenome | isolation source: human saliva | place: Japan | reverse complement strand
CACATTCATCATAATTTGACGATATATAATAACCTTATTATAATATAAGAAGATAGTCAGACGAGTGGAAACGTCGGGCGCATCTCGAAAAATCAAAAATACTTAGGAAATGGCCTTTTCTGTTTACTTAGCTACCAGTGCAGTAACGGAGGGCTATTTGCTTTTGTAAAGAGCAAATAAGGGCTACCAGTGCTCCAAAAGCAATGACAACAGCCAGTACTTGTAAAAGGAGCATGATTATTTCATAATCACTCATAGGCTTATCCCTCCCTTCGATGACGAAGAGAGTACCCAACCTCGTCTAACTATCCTAATGTTATTATATGACGAACTAATATACGATACAATAAGGAACGAATAATAGAAATATATAGATAAACACTGAAAAGACCGCACCCCAAGGTACGGTCTTTTTCTTATTCTTTATCTTCTTTTCTATCTTGCTTCTTAACTCTTTAGCATTTTTTTAAAGTCTAAATATTCCATCATATTACGTAACTCTAGATGATTATATTTAACTTTTTATCCGTATAATCTAGTATTATAAAATATTCATATTGATCATCTTGTATAAAATGGAATATACGTGATAGTTTACCAGAGGTTGTATTGATCCATGATATAAGTAGGAACACCATTATTCAACACCATCGCAGATTGAATTGGTACATTTTGTAACAATAATTTAGAAGGCTTATGAATAAAATGCTTAAAAACACGTTTAGGATATGCAACCATGGGGTTATCTTTACTAGTTATAGGAGCTCTTGTTACAACCAAAATCATTGATGGTCCCACATATACGACCTTCTGTATTGGGACCATCTTTTTGTTCAGATTTTAACTGTAGCCCTTTAGGGCAAACGATATGTTACATTTCCCCATGTAACAGCATCACTTATATGATCCAAATTATCTATAGGCTGTAACGATGGAATTACAAAATTAGCCATTGTACGCTCTACCTTATTGGTAATTGGGTGATTTTTATTGCCAACACTGCCACATAATTATGGTTTGGTTGTTTTTATCAAAACGTAACAGCAGCCATCATTAAAGGAGTATTCTCATCAAAATATTTATCTGTTATACTCCAATTCCCTTTCGTAATACCAGGATAATTAAAAGCACCCTTTTGTTTAGCAGATGTATAAACTGTATCATCTACAAAACTTTCACTAGAACTAACAAGCCCAGTAATAGCACTGCTTTCAACGGCAAAAGAAGATATCCCATCCTTTTTATGATATTCCTTATAAAAACTTCCAGTAACACCAATAGGCACTGTCATTTTAGCCCGATGCTCACCTTCGTGCAGCAAGATAACCGTAGATTCATGAGCAGATATATCCATAGATTTATCATGTTCTTTCTTCCATCGTTCTGCATCTTCGATACTTCGTTTATTCTCCTGCACCTGTTTATCTAGCATTTCATATATGTGCTTACGCGCTAAAATAATTGCACTCGCATTAGCATTCAGAGCTTCACCGTAACGATAGTTCTGATATGCAGTATCTGGAATACTAGCGTCAGCCCCTGGTACAGGCGGCTGTCCTTCAGGAACAGTATACTGCGCCGCATCAATAGGCATGGTGAAAGCGACTGCCACAGCCAAGCTTAACAAAATACTTTTTAGTTTCATACAACACCTCTCAAACAATAATAGGCACGTTCTCTCATTAGCATTAGTATAAGTATACTATATCCTCGAGAACGTGCCTATTTATGCTTATTGTAATTTTTGTAACGCTGCTTTAATTTCGTTTACTTCAGCGCGTAGTTCTTCGTTGTCTGCGCGCAATGATGCGTTGTCAGCTTGTAGGTCTTTGATTTGTTTTGCCATTTCAAAGCGGCTTGTTTTAAGTGTTGGATCTTGTTCGCCCACTTTGAAAGAAGCACCGATGTTAAACATGCTTTCACCACCAACGGTAACGCCAGCGTGAACCATAGAGTTTTCGTTCGGCTGATAGGACGCACCGATAGCGCCAGCCGTGGAGTGTTTATAGTGGCCCAAGCTAGTAGCAAAGGACCATTTATCGTTTGGATTGTAGTCGAGATAATGGAGGCCCGCTAATGCCGCAGAGGCAGCGCCTACCTTGGATACCTGATGATCCGTATAGGACTTGGCATTGTTAAGGACCTTGTCACCCAATATTCAGCAGTATTATTTTCGAGCGTAGAAATACGGTTCGTATTATTGTCCACCTGCGTTTTCACCTCGTGCAACTGACTACCGTTGATAGCATCAGTAGACGTCTTGGAAACCTCGCCCTTTGGACACATTCACGATCTTATGATTCCCATTATTGAGACCGTTGTCTGTTAAAGAAACGATAGTAACAGGATTATTGTCCCCATCGGCTTTTTCAATAACAATACCATTAGGGCCAGTACGTTGTTCTATTAATCTCATCTGTATCGCTTTTCAACAACTAATCCATCTAAGGTTAAGCTAGAATGTTTTAACTCCCATCATTATGAGAGACTTTGATTTCATTTACCATTAATCTCAACATATTTATCTCTTCCAGCTGGATCATCCACTACCTCAATAGAGCTGAAGACCTTGAACATTTTCGTTCAATCCAACAGTATAAGCTCTTTTTGGCCATTCTCGTTTTCACTTTCATCGACTACTGATATTATTAAGACCACCTACCATAGTTCTCATATCTGCTTCTGCCATCACGTTAATGCTCAACACAGACATAATCCCAGCTAATACTAACAACTTCTTATTCATGATTACTCCCCTGAATTCATAGTAAAACATTAACCATACAATCCCTTATAGTATGGTCCAACTAACTATAAATATACAAAAACAATACTAACCTAAAATTTCACAATATACTACAATTATAAAGTCTAGCTTATTTTTTTATTTCAATGATTAACTTTTGATAAACTTTCACTATTTATTCATTTTAAACCCCAAAATACTCTTTTAACTATCAATAAAGGCTCTACCAATTAAAGTAGAGCCTTTTAATTATTTTCTTATTTAATTGTAGATTACTAGCTTCAAATTAGTAATTACTAGTTTCGAATTAGTGAATAATCCAAATAGCAATTGTACTTGTAATGAAAGTAACGATAACAGGTACGCTTGTACGTTTTACAAGTTCGAAGCTAGAGATGTTTGCGATACCAGCTACGGCGATCATAACAGCACTGATTGGGCTGAGTAGACGGCCCTACACTGGCTGCGTTTTTGCATGCCAAGAAGTATGGTTGTCGCATTACCGCCAAGGTCAGCTGCAAAGTTTGGAACTAGTGGAGCAAAGGCGAACATAGATGCAACGCCAGAGCCCATTACTACGCTGAGACCCATGATGATACCAGACACGATAACGCCTACTACGTCAGCGGAGATGGCAAGGCCTTGGATAGCGGCAACGAATTCTTTTACGATGCCTAGGGAAGTTAAACCAAAGGCGAATGTTTCACCAGCAACGATCAATGTTACAGTGTTTGCAAATTGGTCGCCCATGCCTTTGAAGAAGGTTTGGATGCTAGCCGCCATTTTGCGGAAGTCGCGATGACGAATGAGTTCGCAGCCCATAGCGATGAACAAGCTGAGGAACATCGCAAGGTTTACGTTCATTTTGACGCCTTTAATACCGTATTCGCTGAAGCCAAGGATGAAGATCAATGGCAATAATGGCAAGAAAATATACGCCAATGGACCAACTTCAAGCTCATCCGTTTTATGAGTTTCTACGTATTCTGTAGGGATGTGACCAGATTTCTTATCCATGTATTTTTGCCAAATGAAGTGAGCAATAGCTGCCATCAAGCCGCAAATAATATATACTTTCAACTGGTAACCAACGAAGTACTCATGAATAGGCATGTTCACTGTTTTGGATACGAGCAACGTCGTTGCAGAGGCAGGACCGATGTCGAGCAAGTGACCTGTCGCAACAGCCGCCGCAGCACCTACAGGGCTAACACCTAAGCGTACAAGGATTGGGAAGATTGTCACCATCATGAGCATCGCAAGGCCAGACGCACTTGGGATTACTAGGGACATGAACATATTTAGAATAAATGTAAGCGCCATTACTAGGTACGCAGATTTCATTTTGCTAAGCGGTTTAATGGCTGTTACAACGAGGCGAGAGCTGGCTCCAATGTGGTCCATGTACTTGGCGAAACCAGTACAAGTCATGATCATAAGACCAAGGTTTGCCGCGTCTTTAGCAGTTGTAATGTTAATAAATTCAAAAGCATCAAAGAAAAGAACCCCTGTGGACTTCTTCGCTTCTACGAAAGATGTTGTGTAGCCTAACAAGTACGCTGCAAACATCATAATAAGACCGCCTAACAACAATACGGTTTGCGCTTTAAACTTCTTAATAACAAGCGTCCCCGTAATGGCGATGACCAATAAACAAACTAACAAATTCATACAGTGTCCCTCCATTTACAACACAATACTTAGAACGTTTCCTTCGCTTGTTTGAAATCCTCTTTGATTTTCTCTAACAAGCCTGGTGTTTCAAGGATTTCCTCAACAGATAAAGCAATGCCCTTCGCGCCGTACATGATAGCGTCCTCAGCGAGCTGGCTTTTACCATTGTCTAACCATTCCTGAGAATGACTCGTTACGCCCTTGCCTACGAATTTCACGCGCAAACAAGCACCTGGTACGCGGAACGTCACGCTAGAGAAATCGGTAGATCCCGTCACCTTGCGAGGCTCAGAAATCTCTGGGGCCCCTACTTTTTCTGCATTTTTTAAAAGTATATCGTTCAAGGTTTGTACATTGACTTTGTTGTCGTACGCCTTAACCTCTTCCCATTCCATGGTAGCGCCCAACCTGTAACGCCGCACCCTTGGGCCACATCTTTCACACGAGCCACAATCTCGTCGAGACGAATGCGACTAGAGGAACGAATATACCATTGCGTACACGCATAATCTGGAACGATGTTCGCTGCCTTGCCGCCGTCAGTGATGATTCCGTGCATGCGAACCTCAGTCGGCACGTGCTCGCGCAAGTACTCCATGCCGTTAAAGAACAACAACACCGCATCTAAGGCACTGATGCCCTTCTCTGGAGCAATCGCCGCGTGAGCAGACTTGCCGTGGAACTTGATATTCACGAGATTGAGCGCCAAAGACTTGCCGTCTACCGTCGTCGTATCGCTACCGTGCATCATGAAAGCCAGCTCTAAATCATCAAACACGCCTTCGCGAGCCATAACGAGCTTGCCGCTCGCCGTTTCCTCTGCAGGTGTACCATACACAACTAGCGTACAAGGTGCTTTGCAACGTACGTTTCAAAGCAATCGCCGCTGTACAAATGGATGGACCTTGTAAATTGTGACCACACGCATGGCCTAGGCCCTCAAGGGCATCGTACTCGCAAAGCAACCCGATCTTAGGGACCGCCCACCGTTTACGTGGTATACTGCTCTGAAACGCCGTTTTTCAGGCCACTCACCTCACGGTCTACGGTGAAAGCCTTCCTTCTCCAATAAATTCGTCAACAACTCATGGGCTTGGAACTCTTCGTTCCCCAGCTCAGGATGATCGAAGATGAAAATCGTTCAACTCCTTCATGGGCTGTCTTAATGCTTCAATCTCTTGTAAAAAGCTGACTCATTTATACCTCCAACATACACACTATAAAAAAACATAAATTTATATACCTACCAATACAAGCCTTATGAAACCTGTATCTAATAACCTATTTTATTTATCAATCTTTCTATTTATTTGTCTATTAATGTATTAATAATTGTTCCGTATAATGGAACGCTATTCCATTTAATAGGTAAAAAAATAAATTTATAAGGTCGCTCCCATTTGTTTTGGAAATAGTTTGACCTAATGCCATCATGACAGATAGATACTCTTTTGACGCGTTCTTCCGTATAGTCCCCTATAGGCCCAGAGATGGTCATCACCGCCTCTAGCTTATTGCCAAAGGAGAAAATAGGAACCGCCATCGATGCCGCATCAGGCACGCGATTTCCTCGTGTTACCACATACCCATCATGACGAATTTGGGAGCTTTCACTAGCACTCATATCAGTATCCTTGAAGTCCCCTAGATAGGCTCCAAAAATCTTGCCGGCCGCCCTTTAAAGATAGGGTACACCGTGCCAATCTTAATGTCATGACGCAATGGCTTATCCGCTGCAACGCGCTCGATACAAATACGATAATCGCCTTGCGCCAAGAACAAATTCACGGACTGCTGCAACTGATCGCGGATAGCCACCATGTATGGCTGCGCAATGGCACGTACATCCAAAGAAGTAAGAAAGGACTTTTGCCATGGGCAAAAACGCCCCCAAGATAACTGATACTTCTTGCCCCTATTGAACTCAACCCAATGATGGGCCTCAAAGGTCTTGAGCAACCGATGGACCGTCGTCTTCGGCAACGCCGTCGCATTCGCCAGCTCAGTCACACCAAGCGGACCCGCCTCTAACAACCTGAGTATCTCAATACCACGCTCTATTGATTGAACCATATTCACATCCAAGAAATGCACTAGCACACTGTGGGCTAATACATTTCACTATTCTATTAAAACTAATAACAATATACGTAATTTATTTGATTGCACCCTATACCTCTCAACGACATAAAGTGCATTTAACTCATTATAAATATAACAATAACACATTCATGAAGAATTTAAAAAAATAACTATGATGCATAGATAAAGGATTAAGAAATAAAGTTAGTCAAATAAAAATAGAACCATTAGCACAATAGAATCTATCTAATCATGTTAATGGTTCTAATAAAAAACGTTATTTACCTAATAAGCGCTCTACTAAGTTGATCCAAATAGAAACACCATTTTCTAAAGCACTGGTATCAAAGCTCATATCAGGATGATGCAAACCTGGTCGCAAATTACATCCAAGGCCAAAAAATCCAGCTTTTAGACTTGGTTTTTCTACTGTATAGAAGAAGAAATCTTCACCGCCTGGTGTATAAATCGGATCAATACAATTACTTTTACCAAGAATAGCAGAGATAGACTCAGCCAATAAAGTCGTAGCCTCATCATTTAGCTCTGCTGCAGGAATACGGAATGAATCCAAAACCTCAACGCTTGCACCAATAGAGGCAGCTGCTCCTTCGATAGCAGGTAAAAACTTAGCGCAAAGCTCGTCCATCGTTTTATTATATTGAGCACGCAAGTCCCATGTAACAACGGCTTTAGCAGGAATTGCATTTGTTACACCAGAGTCACAAAGGAACCGAGTCGCTTTAACACTATAATTATCAGTCGGTTTCAAATGGATGGTATTAACTGCATTAACCGCTTGAACCGCTGCATCCAAAGCATTAATTCCTAAATGTGGACGTGCACCATGGGCGGGTTTACCATGAAAAAGCAATAACCATACGGCAGGGAGGATGCATAATGAATGGCTGGACTAGCCTGACCATTTTCAGCCTCTTCAAACGGACGTACATGTGCACCAAAGATATATTCTACATCATCAATAGCGCCACCTTTAATCATACTAGTTGCACCAGAACCAAGCTCCTCAGCTGGTTGGAATAAAAATCTTTAACTTACCACGTTTTACCAATTGCTGTTCTTTAATAATTTGTGCTGCAGCCAACAACATGAGACATATGTCCATCATGGCTACAAGTATGACGAGATACATGCTGCCCATCGATGATATGACCAAGTGCATCCATGTCGGCACGAAGAGCCACTACAGGACCAGGATTACCACTATCATAAATGCCAATAATACCTGTCTCTCCACCTACATTGCGTGTTACATCATATCCATAACTTTCCAACTTTTTCTGCTAAAAAGCAGAAGTTTTAAACTCTTGGAACCCTTCTTCAGGAATTGTATGTAAATAATTATAGAAATTTAATACTTCACTCATCGCTGATACCTCGTTCTATAGAATTAGATCTAATACATTAATTATACTACACAAATATCTGCTTTCAACTCAGTTATAATAAATTTTTAATGATATATATAACTTTTGTAAATAATACTCTTGCGCGACATATTATTTCTACTATATACTTATAGTCATATAACTCTAAGTGTTTTATGTAGGAGGTTGAAAATCATGAGTGACCCTAACAATGAGAAAAAAACTATACTCAATTCACCAAGAAGGTAACCATCGGTTGCTATATCGCATTAGTTGTAGCAATCCTATTCTTCTCAGGATTACTTAACAATGTGGAAGGCTTCAAATGGCTCTCTGCATTAGACTTTGCGACTATTTCTGGTAAATTTGGTACCATGGCCCATCCTGCAAAAAACACCTTTATCGGTGAAGGTGGTGTCAGTGCTCGTGCAGGTTTCCTCTTTTGCCTTGGGCTTAGCTCCAACAGTTATGTTGGCTTTAGGTGTGCTTGAAATTTTTAGAACACTATGGTGCAATCCGTGCAGCCCATAAATTAATGACACCATTATTAAAAACCTATCTTAGGTATCCCTGGATTAACTGGTACTTTGCAATGATTACTGACTTACAAAGTACAGATGCAGGTGCAGCGATCACCAAAGACCTTTACGACAACAATCTAGTTAACCGCAAAGAATTAACAATCATGACAGCATGGCAATATAGCGGTGCAGGTATGATTAACAACTACGTAGCTATTGGATCTGCTATATTTGCGTACTTAACAGTGCCAATTATTCTACCTCTTATCGTAGTATTTGTTATGAAATTCTTCGGTGGTGTCGTATGTCGAATCGCGCTTAATACAGTATTCAAGGGGGATTTCAAAGATGAGCAACAATAAAGAAACAAACAATCCATTTGATATATTTATTCGTGGTGCACGAAAAGGTTTTACATTAGCCACTCAAAACTTATTACCTAATGTATTGATGGCATACACACTTGCCGAGCTATTACGTATCTTAGGTATCATGGCATTTTTAGGTAACCTATTTGCCCCTGCAATGGCACTATTTGGTCTTCCTGGTGAAAGCGTAACTATCTTGTTAACAGCTTGGCTATCCTATTCTGCTGGTATCGGCGTTGCAGTTAACTTACTTTCCAATAATACGCTTGATATGACACAAGTAACTATTCTCGCTCCAGCACTTCTCTTGATGGGCTCCCCAAATTCAATATATGGGCTGTCTCTTAGGGTGTAGTTGAGGTACCTAAAAAATACTGGCACAATGCTAATGACAATCAGTATTGTAAATGCATTGATTTCCATGCTAATTATGAAAAATATTTTGTGTAAAATTAAGATAACAGTATAAATAAAACTCTATAGTAAAAGAAACAGGCAGTGCTAACATAAACATGATAGTACTGCCTGTTTCTTTCTACTTTATAATCAATAGTCACAACGAAAAATAAAACACTTGTAATAACTCTACAACTATACTATAACAAGAGAAATGAGAAAAATATTACACATATATAGATACACAAAAGAGTGACATAAAGGTACTTTCAGAAAAATATAACATATCAAGCATCTATAGTACTATTAATTTATAGATTATGTCTCATTCTCAATGTTGCTCAAATCGCATCGTATATATGTTGAATATTAATTCCAAGTATGTTTTAATGAAGGCAAATACGATTCGTTTATGACAAATTAAATATGTATCCTTTATTAGAGAAATTCACTATATTTACGCTACATAATAGGTCTTTACTACCATGCTTATATAAATCTTAAACACATCATGGTAGCTTTTTTATTACGTAAAGGAGTATAGATGTATGAGTAAGGAGAAATTAGAGTTTGTAGAACCAGTTGATACAAACACAGATAATGAGTACTCGAGAGAGCCTGTGCCGTTAGGGGCAAGGAAGTCCTGTTTTTCTCTCACCATTGTTTGGACTGGATTCGTTTTTTTCTTGTTACTAGTATGATGGCTGGTGGCGGCTTAGCTGCGGGGCTAACGTTCAATGAGTTACTATTAGCTATGATTCTAGGTAATATTTTCTTATGTATCATTGCAGGGCTAGTAAGTGTTATTGCCTATAAAACAGGCCTTACTTTCGCCCTTTTGACTCGATACAGCTTTGGTCAGGAAGGATCTAGAATTGCATCTCTCTTCGTTCCTATCGTTAACCTAGGTTGGTACACCATTCAAGCGGCTTTTATATGGACATTTTATTGCTCAAGTATTCAACCTTTCCTATACAGGCGAAGTCATTGCGATGATGCTCAGTGCGGTTATTATGGGTATCTTTGCAGTTCTCGGTATTAAATCTCTCGCCGTATTCGGCTATATTGCAATTCCATCTATCGTATTCCTTTCACTAGGAACAGCGGCTCGTTCCGTTCAAACAATCGGCGGCTGGCAAGAACTGTTTAACTATGTGCCATTACAACCTATTGATTTACTGTCAGGGTATTACTATCGTTATTGGCACGTGGATTCTATCTACTGCAACATGTATCGCCGATATTATGCGCTATGGTAAAAAGCAAGAAAGATGTTATTACAGCCAGCACCATTGGTCTATTAGGCGGCAATACGTTGATGATTAGCTGCGGTGCTATCGCAGGGTGTAGCTATGAATGATGGTGACCTAATTAACGTACTCTTAAGCTTTGGTCTCGTATTCCCAAGCTTACTATTGTTGACTACAAATATCTTCACCACAAATGGTGCGAACCTCTATTCCACATCATTGAACCTAGCAAACTCTTTCAAACTAAACAGAAATATGATGCTAGCCGTGCTCATCGCTATCTCTGCATTAGCCACAATGACACAACCATATAAAATTGACTCCCTCTTTGTATTCTTAAGTACATTAGGTATTATCGTTCCACCACTATGCGGTATTATCTTAGCGGACTTTTACCTAGTTCATCGTGGAAAATACATCGATTACCACAAAGCGACTTTCAAAAAATGGAATCTAGTTCCATGGATCACTTGGGCCATCGCATTAGTGTGCGTGAAATTCATTCCATTCGGCCTTCCATCCTTGAACGGAATCGTAAGCGGTGCCCTACTGTACGCACTCATTACGTATATTGTGAAACCTAATGTCGTTAGTGAAAGCAAAGGGTGATTATCATGGCAATTCATAAACTATCTGCTATACTAGGCACAATTATTATGAGTATTGGTTCCTTTATGACCTGCCTAGCCACAACTGAAAGCCTCATTACCCTTGGCAATGGCTTACTCGTGGTAAAGATATTATCATGATGGGGTTTGGATACTCTAAATGGCAACCTTGATTTAATAAATCTATATAACATAAAAGGAGCCTGTTTTAACACAGGCTCCTTTTTTATGCCTCCATCCTCACTTTATTATCTGCTTTTTTATAATATTTGATCTCTACCTCAAAGTGTGATCTAATATTTATAAGGAAAAGTATTTAATGTATATGGGAGGTAGTAATATAGGGGATTATTAACTCAAATCTAACAAAGCTAGGTTCTTTCTTAGGGAATGAAAAATTGTATATTCAGAATATCAGCAGGGGTTATTCTTGGGAAGAAACTCAACTAGATGACTTTTTGGCTGAGACTTGGAACAAATTTACGAAGAAAAACACACATGATGAACACTTTCTTGGACAAGTTGTTATTCACAAAAAAATAAGGAAGATGGTAAACGCTATATTATTGATGGTACAGCAACGTATCTCAACAACAATTATCTTCCTAGATATCTTGCAAACCATTAGGGGATTAATTTTTAAAAAATCGCCAAATTCTCATCAATAAGCAACTTTCGTTCCGTAAGTTTCCGTCCCCATTAGGGGATTATTTTTAACACCAATCTAAGCAACCAATTATAGATGAACTATACTCCATATAGTTTCCGCCCCCATTGAGGGGATTATTTTTACCCAGCTGTATATCGACAAAATGAATAATGCCGAATATGGTACATCGTTGCCGTCCCCATCAGGGGATTATTTTTTTTAACTAATTTAACTGCCGATGCAGAAGTAAAAGAAACGGCTAATAAGAGTTTCCGTCCCCATCAGTAGATTATTTTTTTAACATATTACCTGAACACGATACAATGAAATTAACCGCTTTATCCTATTTTCCGTCCCCATTAGGGGATTATTTTTTTAACCCTACATTTCTGAATTACAATATAAGAGTGATAAGGTGTATGTTTCCGTCCCCATCAGGGGATTATTTTTTTACCCTGTCTTTGAAACCGCAGATATTTACTGATCGAAAAAAATGCAAAAAAATGGCGGAGATTGAAAAAAACCGATCTAAAAAGACACTTTTAGTTTGCTAAAAATAACGCTCATAAACCGCGTCACTATCACAACGATGCAGATTGGGTTTTCCAAGGGTTAAATCTAGATCTATCATATCATATGAAAAAGGAGGCCATACAATAATAGAATCATTAATGCCAATACTTAAGACGCTTTTACCAAACACTAATAATCCTATTATTGTCTATAACCGTTCTACATCGTCCCCTATGAATCAAGAGTAACTATTTATATTTAGAGTACGATGCAATCTTGTTCCTTACGTTCTCAATCCCCCAAGTATAGATATTAATAATATCATCGAGTACATAGACACGTAGGGAGTCTTCTACAGGATTAATCATCTTGCTAGCACGCCGCATCATAGCATCATATTGCTTCCTATTAAGCAATGCTTCAAATGCAGATTTTTGAACACGAACGCCATAACGTTCCAAACATTTAACAAGACGATTACGCGTTTTATTATCCACCACATCATAGATAACTAGGACGATAAACTTTTTCATATCAGTGAATCTCCAATGGTGTATACAAATCTACATCTTCGTGCATAATCGCGCTAGCGAATTGCTTAACATTGTTTATAAAGAGATTCACGATAGCTTTTACGATCATCAATATATTGGTTTTCAGACCGAATTTTCTTATTATAGGCCGTTAATAATACTTTACGACCTTCTGCAGTTAGATAGCAACCCTTGTCAGAGTTATCAAATTCAGTTAAGTCCACCATATTGCGACTCACCATGGATAGCACCATAGAGTCAATAATTGGAGCTCGCCATTCTTCTATCAAATCGGATGCGAGGGCCGGATGCCCTTTAGCCAAACTATGCATAACACCCACAAATGGATGAAGACCTGCATTAATAACGCCAGCCAAGATTTCGTTAAACAACATGCTATAACCTAATCCGAGCATAGCATTAAACGGATCTCGAGGCGGTTGCTTTGTTCGTTTTGTAAAAGCAAAGGCAGGTGGCACAATTTTACCAAGTGCTTCGAAATATAAACGACTAATCAGCCCTTCATAGCCTATCAACTCAGATACACGCATACATTCACCAATATGACTACGTACAGATTTAATATTAGCAATCTGTGCATCTATATTGATATCTGCTTCTAAATTACGTGCATAACGACGAAGGATAGTGAGCTGATTACGCACCTTCGCTCGAATAATTTTACGTGACATCGCTACTCTAAATGCATTATCATCTAACAAATCGAATTGCTTCTTATGTTTATTGATATCAATAGTATTTGTATTGATTAAAGTACCAAATACTTTCCATAACCAGATAGCCATGTAATCGGCACACCACGTTCGATAAAATCAGTCACTAATGAGCTCGTTATAGATACTGAATCAAAGACTGTGATATCTTCAATCCGCTCCAAAGGAACCTCAAACAGCACTTCATTATTTCGACCCACTACTACATGACCACCGTCACGCTTGATAAACGATCCTGCTTCTGTAACATATAGGGATGACATAGAGTCGCCTCCTTTTATACGAATGAATACGCTAAGGAATCGATTTACTCTAAAGATGATAAATTATAAAATTATTCGGCACAAAGAGCATTTATACTATTGAATCTGCTCTAACACATATGAATTAATGCTATCGTAAATTAATTTATTTTGTTTTGCCTGTCCAGTAATAATGAAGAATACATCTTTAATCTGATGCAAGAAAGATTGTAACGATTGAATCTCTGCAGCGTTACAGATATCTTGTTCAGAAAAGACAACAACCTCATGAGCAATTTTATTACGAATTTTTTGCTCAATTCTACGTATCTCTTTTAATTGCTTCAATAAAGAGCTATCTACTGTGTCCTGTTCTTCTAACATATGTAACATATGATAAAAAGATACTTGAAGTTCTTGTAGATACGGAGTATCAGAGTTCTCCTTCCATGATTCATAAAGTTTAGGATACTGATTTTTAAACGCTGCCATATCAAGGCGCACTCCCTTAGATGTTTTTTTCTCAACTTGGCGCCAGTTTACACGGAATTCTTTGGTAAAATAATAACGCATCAACTCATACATAAATGGAGTAGTTTTTAAAACAAAGTCCTCAATTTGACCTTGTTTTAATCGCACTTCCATAAGCATTAAAAACTCATGTAATTTGCGTAATTCCTTATCATCAAATATAGAGGATAAGGATATAGATCCCACTTTACGGGACTTTTGTAAGGCCCCATCATAGTCCAACCCTAAACGTAATTGAGCATGTTCTAATAATGGTAATACATCATTAGCAACACCATCTTCAAAAGTTCTTTTATAACTATGATAAGAGCTTATAGCCTCTTTGTATTTATAGCTACTAATGAGCGTATGAAGAGATTGTTTAATATTATTACGCTTGATATATCCCATTTGAGGTTCATGGCATCGGTTTTCACTGTCTTCTTGATCATCAAAGTTATTTTCAATAACAATTTCAATATCTTCGTCATCATTAACTGCAGGCTCAGAGCGATTAGAACCACGTTGAGGGCTATCAACTTGAATACCTCGTACCGCATCATGTTCTACGCTGAGGTAGACATAATTAACTTTATTTGTGGTGTTCCAGAACTTAAATTAATTAGGATTTCTGCATCAGGATACTCTGAAAGCATCTCATAGAAATGGTCAACGAACGGTTGTAAAGTATCAATACGATGGACATCTTCAAGTCCTGTATGTATGAGCTTGATATCTAAATCAGTCTTCACATGTTTTAAAGCTTTAGTAAATCTATGATTGGCAGCTTCCTTTTGCTCCATATCCTTACTCAATACTAGAATTGCCATATCTGGGTTATAATGCCTTACGATATGAAGCATCCCTCCATCATAGCAACCACGAATAGGATCTGTATCCCCTACGGGAGTATAAAGAATTCTCATTGTACTACCTCACTTTGTACGCCACCCATACCTAATGCAGTCTTAATTCCAAGCCCTGTAAATTGGCTATAATAGGTCAATAGAGATAGAATACGTTGCATCACTAGGTTCCGCTTAAATTGCATAACAATCTCGCCACGGAAACCACGAATTTTAACTCCTTCTAAACCATACATACCCATACGCAAATTATAATCACGAATAAAAGCAGCCGATTCAAGTGCAGCTAATAAATCATCAGAATCCATCATTTCAAAGGTAGTGAACTGATTCCATTGGCGCAACAAGTAGCGATAAATACGGAACGCTTCAGGGAAAATAGTATATTGTTGATCCACCTTAAAGCTTGTGGTAGTAAGACACTGTAATTTAGCTTGCGTATATTCTGCTTCACCACTCCAAAACTTGGCCATTAGTGCTTCATAGGAGGTTTCCTCTAAGATGGTTCTATTTTGAATATAGATATGACCTCGTTTTTGCTTTAAATATATTTTTTCAGGTATATCTAATACTGGTCGCAATATCCGTTCAACGGCCTCTGCTGTTACAGCGGAAAGGCGCCAAATATATTGACCTTTTTCTTTATTAAAATAGATATATTGGCTATAAGGGCGCAGGCCCGTTTCATGTAACTGACCTGCGTATTCTGTCCCTACTAGCTCCATTAACACACCGTGCAATACACTGCCTATGGACTGCACAATTTTAATTGATGGATCCGCTGTTATTCCTAATTCAATAGTATAATTTCAACATTATCTGCCAATATGAATACCCCCATCTCATAATAATTGCCATTCCACTTCACTAATTTTATGGCCCGAGGTGCCATAAAATGGTCTTTACTATCATGCTTAGCCTTTTGGAAATTAACATCTAAAATGGCTTTAATAATATCAATTCCTGTTTTTTCATCATCTGTGAAAGCAGCCATAATAATAGTCTTTTGAACAAAACCTGTGTTACTGCCAATATAGGCATTAGCTGGTTCTAGAGCTTTAAAAATAGATGGACTAACTTTCTTAAATTTTGATTCTAATAACTTATGCGTAGCATCAAAGTCTTCCTGTAAAATATCTAACACTTGATCGATACTAGTAATCCCTATTTCCTTTGTTATTGCCGTATCAAGGGTTAGTGTAAATGTGAATTTCTGATTTGGTAAAATGCACTCACGATGTACTGAAATTTCATGAGTTCCATCTTCATCAACACAAGAATCTTCTTTCTTTAATACCTCTGTTTGAACCGCACCTATAGGCATAGCATCAGAAACAGAAATGCCTCGAAAAGCACTGGCTAAAATAGCTTTAAATGGTTTTCCTTCATTATTCGTAAGGATATGAATATGTTTAAGAATAGCTAGATTCACCATCTTAAATATATCTTTGAAAAGGTTTCTAGCATTCTTTCTTTTATATACATCTAAAACTTTTCTTAACTCTCTTTGTACAGTACTCCTAAATGCTTTATTATTACGAAGCATATGCGAAATAATTGCACTATCAATAACACCTTTAATCGAGCTACCAGGAATATAAACGTCTCCATTTGCCCCACGAATCTGAGGTGTAATATCGTTTAATGAGTTTTTACGGCCTTCATTATATATCGATGATTTCATAATTGAGCCAATGGCAGGACCTAATACATCTTTGTTAGCTGAGATGCGCCAATAGTATTTTTAGCCCAATCATACATAGTTCGACCATTTGGTCTTACCATCTCATTCTGCATATATATTTCAAACTCTGCTAATTTATTATGACGAGCTAAAAAGCGAAACCATTCATAGTTATTAAGGAGGTATACTTCACCGGCATCATAATTGTACATATAGTCTTTAGTTGTTAGTTTCTCAGGTCCACCAATATTGGTAGGACTCACAATAGTGAGTGATAATTTTGCATGATTAATACGGTTACTCATAATCCACCCCAATCCATAAGCCCATACCATTACGATATACAGGGTGAGGCAAACTATCCCCTGTAATGGTAAGCATTTGTCCTACTAACGCTTTTGGACAAACAGAGCCTTCTTTAACAACATGATAGGAATTACGCTTACTTGAGTCTCACTTCCAGTAGAGCCTACAAAGCCACCACGCTTTTGTAATTTATAAGAACCTTGTTTTAAAGTAGCCACTTCATCACTAGTTGGAACACAAGCACTAATACACATCATCTTTCCGTGCTTATTATGAAGCAATGCATATAAAGCAGAATCATCTTCATAAACACCTTCAGATTCCAATTCAATTGGATCATCGGCTAATTCAAATTTCCCATAGCCGCCACTACGCTTGCCACCAATCCCAGAAAGACCTAGCAGTTCAAGAATGGCTTCAAATAAATCACGACTAGAATCATCACTAAAACCAGCAATAATATATAGCCCTGTATGTGTCAGGAATTGATAGTTACCTACATAATATGGTCGGCTTTTATCACCACGCAGATTTACATGTGTAGATGCTTGCTTAGCACCAAAGATAGGCATATGCTTCTGTGAAACATCAGATTGAATATATTGTTTATAGTTCTGTAACTGAGATGTACGAATATATTCGATTTTTAATTTTTCTTTTTGTTCCGTAGCTACCCGTTTTGTTTCCTCAAAACTTGTAATCGGTATCTCTTTTGAATCGATTTGCATAATAGGTGAAGGTATATATAATTGATACTCACCATTATCTATGCAGTACGGAAACAAACTAGATAGTACAATATGCTGTTCTTTTACAGAGTCGATAAAAGATTGTAGTAAACTTTTATCATGACTGATTTCATGACAGCATGCACCAAATAGTGCATCAGAACCGAGTGTAAGGGAAATAGTTTCTAAACTACCGCCTTCTGAGGTATCTCCAAAGTGCACCGGTGTAGAAAACGCAGTGGATATAGATAGTAGTTCATAGTAACAACCTACTTTCTTAATATATCTAATAAATCCTGCGTATTAATAGTACTATTACCTACTGACTTTACATCATCAATAGAAATGCTCACACGACCATAGCCGCGAGAACCATGACCACCAAGATAATCTATACCTAATAAATCAAGACCATTTTTTTAGTATATTCATATCCTCAGCCACTTCAGCTTCGCTTTCAATATTATAGGCTACTTTAAATGTAAATACTGTACCTGCTGGAACACGTTCAATTTGACGAGGATTAGCACTGCCATCAACACGATTAATAGTATTTTCAAACTTGATTTCACCCATATATGTATCAGTCTCTATATTGGCAAACAATTGACGAGTTTCATCTGTGATAAATAAATCATAAAACTGCAACCGTGCTGGTTTTACAGGATTTACAGAGCCAAATAAACGTTTGATTTCTTCTTTATCAGCCTTAATCTCATTCATTATATAATCATCACAATAGCTCTTGGCTAGTAAAGTACGTAATTTACCTTTAATCGAACTACCAGGAATGATAGGCTCTTGAGAAACTACATCACGAATGAATGGTGTATCAACAGATCCAATAGGAGCAAAGTCATTACTAGCACCAATATGCATACCAGTTTCTAGTTTAATAGTACCTGTAATTAGTAATTTACCACGTAAGGATTTTAAATTATCATTGTTCTCCATCTTGTGCCCCTCCTATCGACGATTTCCATTTGCTTGATTGTAATTTTGATAACTAGACTGTTTATTTTTGTTCCATGCTTCATTAGACGCAGCTATAACACTGACTGCTCTATATTTATAAAAAGCTACTAATGCTTCTACATATTTACAGAACATTTCAAATTTATTAACATCAGTACCAATGCATTCAACCATCTCTACCAATTGACTATCTTCAATAAAGTTTTTTACTGGATATTTATTATCTTTATCTCGACCAGCTTGATATAAGAATGTAGTTTTTAAAAAACGAACCTCCATCGCTATATTTTTCAGGTAGCTTATCAAAGGATTTGCTTTTACGTTGCTCTACACCCAATTTATTTTTAATACCACTACGCTAGATAAAATTTTACGTACTTGTGCATACTTTACGTCAAATACTTCATCTGTTTTTCTGCATTTTGGATTATATCTTAAAACGACCGATAGTTTCTTCTGCCTTAGTGACAATATCTATATCCCAATTAAATTTACCTTGTGTCATATACTATTCCTCACTTTGTATCACGCATATAGTAAACAATGAGGTTGCAAGCTGTTAACAAAGCTTTGCAATCTTCTTCTGATTGAATCCATCTATGAATAGCGGTAACAAAGTTTTTATATGATTCATAGGTAGGATTATTTTTCTTAGGTTCTAATCTAGCCAATAAATAGAGTATACGAGCCACATTAATATGTTTACCTAAAAGCTCTATCATTTAATATACCTTGTAACAATTCCATCAATTTATAAATTAGTACTACCTAATTTCATTTTTGAATCTTGCACCTCATTAATGCCTGGAATAACAAATAATTGATCCAGTGTATAGAGCTTATCTTCTATTACATTATTAATGAGGTCATCCCATTTATATACATGTCGGCATATACGCTCTTCACCGTTTGAGTTTGTTTCAAATCCGAATAAAGCGATACTATCTTTGCCGTCATTATCTTTAGCTACACTTTCAAGTAAGCCTGTAATCGCTGCCATTTGACTAATTGGATAGGGATGGAAGAGAATAAAAAGCTGAAAGTAGCAGACATAGTGATTTTTATTATCTGTAACCTCTGCTAATTTCTCACGAATATCAATTGCCAACTCCAACAATTCATCCCATGCACCAACAAGGAAAACATCATCACCACCAGAATAAATAACGTGTATTTTTCTAGTCGTAACTTGTTTATTTGCCCAAATAGTAAATGGCATAACAGATGTACCGAAACCTTGTATATCGCCTTGAGCCATCTTATTAACAGCAACCTTAAAGAACATAGCTAAATCACGTGATAGATCAGCATAGCGTGATAGGGTGCCGTATTTGAATCGATCTAATCCTTCAGAAATAAAGCCCCCAATGAATGCTGCCCCAAGGTTATCCACGTCAGCGCGTAATACACCAAGACGTTTAATCCCCTTGTCCTCACCTAAACCACTTGATGTAGCTAGCTCTTCAAACTCATAAACTTGACCATTGTCCTTACGTGCTACATAATCTGCTAACCAGATACGATTGAATACATTATGTCCAGTTTTGGCTGTATTCTTAGAGTAGATTCTTAGAATCTCATGATTAGCTTCAAACTTTTGTAGTGACGCTTCAGTAACTACATAGAGATAGAGTCTCAAATTATCCGCATCATCATTCCAGTTGTTAACATATACTTCAACCTTTGGAATACTTTCACAAGTATCATTATTATTTGGTCGAGCTAATACAAAAACAGTATCTCGACTATCAACAATCTGTTCCCCTAAACGATACAAACCATTACAAATTGAACAAGCCTCCGCATCTGTACCCTTACCATAAGGAGATAGGGTTGCTGTTGATGTGTGGCAAATGGAGCATTCCCGTTCACCATGAAGGACCGTGTTATACGTACTATTTGGATTAAATAGATCTGTTAAGTGCTGTTCAGAATATCGTTTAGACTTAGCCTCACCAACAGATTGGCTCACCTTACGGAATAATGTACGTTGCGATTGAATTAACTCATCGGCTGTTGCTGTAGCGGAACCAAGTGCTAAATACAATTTAGTACCAAATACTGTTAAGAACCATTCGTTAATGGATTTCTCCATAGTTTCAATAGCAGTACTAGTTTTTGTTGTATTAGGAGCCAATATATAAAAATGACCGCCACCATTATAAATAAGGTTTCCTCGTGTTAACTGTAATGCATCTAACAACTCATCTACAATTTGTTCCATCAAAATTTCTAAATAGAATGAACGACCACGCAATGATTTCAATGCCCCTTTAGATGGAATCGTATAAATAAAATTCTGGATACCAGAAATATCTCCAGATATGAGTTTAAAAGCTGGCATGTTACGGAACTTTTTAGAATTCTGATAACAGTATTCTTTATAATCAGTAATTCCCTGCTCCTCAAAATAATGCACCATACTATGTGCCACCGCAGCTGTTATCTTCGAGTGCATATACAAAGAAATATCATTAGCCTGATCTGTTGCCGTACTAGATGGTATATAAGACACAGTATCTTCATAAATTCTCAACAACTCATTAACGGACATATTATCTATTGGTTGTTGCTGAAAGTTCTGTACTAATACATCATATAGTACCTTATATTTATCACTTGATGCACGTATTGTTTTATCACTTTCAGGATAATTAAAGTGACCAGATACATCGATACCACGTAAATAATACTGTAAGGGTAGCGTGCTAGTTTTACCACCAAATACGCGGAAGATTGATTGAAGTGGTAACTCTTTATCAAACTTCTGTGTAGAGGAACTCTCACCTTCATCAAGATCTCGACGGTCTACAGCAGCCGCAATATTATCTGCTTCATACACAATGTATGCATAATCATCATTTTTTAGTTGAGCCACACTAAGCTCTTTCCCATGATGATACTTTAAACAATGAGTAATACTTTGCTTCAAGCCCATATTGGAAAAATAGGGCTCGATGAAAGCAGCGCCGCGCTTAGAATGTGCATCGGTTCCCTGATTAGCTCGATACACAACTTTGCCGATATCATGAAGCAATGCACCCTTTACCAGTGCATCCCATTTTACCCATCACATCGCCTCCAAACTCTACTTAGAAATAAAAGAACTATTGTCTTCATTATATATTCATTTCTGATTAAAAACCAATAGAAAAACCCTCAGAATTATACAAAAAGCCAGTATATTCCTAAATAAGAATATACTGGCTATATTTTATACTCATATGAGTTTTTGAGATAAGAACCGACTCCCGAATGGGGGATTAAGTAATTAACACCAGAGATAGAGTTAGAGAAAGAGATAGAGATTTCCGTCCCCACTAGGGGATAATTTTTAACATCTTTGTAAAAAGAAAAATAGTAAGTTTCGTGAATATGGTCTTTTTCCGTCCCCATTAGGGGATTATTTAATTTAACACACCGGAAGAAATCGAAGCAATTCAAAACACATTAGAAATGGTTTCCGTCCCCATCAGGGGATTATTTAATTTAACAAATAAGATTTACTATTTACAATCTTCAAGATATCTGATATAGTTTCCGTCCCCATTAGGGGAATTATTTAATTTAACCTTAAAAAGTTTATAACTAATTATGCTTCTTTACCGATTGAGTTTCCGTCTCCTTATGGGGATTATTTTTTTAACCCTGTCTTTCAAACCGCAAGTATTTACTGGCTCTAAAGTACAAAAACAGCGGAGATCGTAAATAGACCTCCAAAGGCACTTTAGCAAGCTAAAATAATGCCGTTTAACCGCACCACTATCACAATAGCGCAGATTTAGTTTTCTGAGGATTAAATCTAGGTCTATTATAACATATACCTATTACGATATAACAATAGAACCATTCGTATCATAAGAAATATAATACAAATGGTTCTATTCATTTCAACAGGGACATCCTTTATTACTTTATGGGACCTGTTTTAATAGTAGCTTTTCCAAGACTTCTACGAGTTTTTGGCCTCGTTCATCAATTTGAGGTTTATCCCAGTATGTTATTTGGTCACGATCTTCTACTGTAAAATATGTATTTTGGAAGTTAATCAAAGGTTGTTGGTTTTGGACAGGGCTGTCTATTTCTTCTGCCAAAGCTCTTGTAATAACAAATTCACAGGCTTTATAATGATCTAACTTATCAGCAAAATTACCATTCTTAACAGAGGCATTTAAACTCTTATCTAACAGGGTCAAATTACCTAGATGATTCAGATATTCCTTGCGAGTGTCTTCATCATCAAAGGAATAATCATCGTTATCTGCAGCTTGTGGCATGATATGCTCTAACTCAATCTTTTTATTTGTTTTAATGCTGTCTTTTTGGTTCAAGTATAGCTCGATAAATTTAAGAATTTGGAATGCTTTTGGCGCTTGCTTCTTATTTTTGGAGCCAAAATCTTTCACAGGCAATAAAGCACGAATTAAGTCAACATATGGTTTTGTTCGTAATTCTAATTCGGTTACTGCAACCTCTAGTCTGCGCGCTGGGTCAGATTCATGTAAAATCTTTTCTATCATCTCAGGCAATTCCGCTTCAATAGCATTCGTCTGTGTATACGAAAATATTACTGCTGCTACATATCTCACAGCCGCATCAACAAGTTGCACCTTGTCTACACGCGAAGCATTATAGAAGGGCATTAACAACGGATGAATTTGAACGGTATTAAACAATGTAAATAACGTATACATCCCATCATCATTGGATAAAAAATCATTAGACAGTGGATCTTTATTGATACTAGCATACACCTTACTGATAGAATTGATATCTGATGAAAGTTGCAAAATATCGTTAGCCCCAAGGTCATTGTCTTTAAAAATGCTCAAATAAATCCTTCTTCTTTACATTAATAGCTTTTGTACCAATAATAAAAATGTTTAATGAAAGTAGATGTTTCAATCGCTTTTTGATTTACCTGTATCTTTCAGATTTTTTTAAGAACTGACTCCAGCTATCGAGAAATCTTTTAATTTGATTCTGTGTAATACCAGGTGCAGTAAGATTCTTCAACAAGTAGTTTTTAAAAGATCCAGTGGTTCTAATGACTGACCACGATCATTTAAAAAATTTCAAATAACTGAAATGCACGTTCAATAGAAGGCGCTGTAGTCTCTATTAACTTAACCTTTAGTGGTTATATATTGTAAGAAATAAAGCAATTTCTGTGGCTCATCATTATAAATCCTCTTAACTTCTCAAGAATAGATTCGTAAACAGCCTCTAGGGTTATTAGCACTTGTGTTATCTTCATCGCTTACAAGAGCACCTTGTTTAATAATACTTTTTATAAGTCTCTTTAAAAATCTAAATCCTGAGTATGAAGAATCTTATAATCCACAAACTGTAAATTATTATCGAGTATTCTAAAAGTATTCTTTAAAGCTAAATGTATGCCCCATCCACATATCTGCATTGGCACCTAAATTTCGGCGAGTCTCTTCTGCAATATCCATAAATAAATTATTTAACGCACAGAAAATAAGCGTCAATGTCGTAAGCCTTTGCTGACCATCAATCACATCAAATCTAGTCGGATTATTTTCATTACTAATCAAAACAATATTGCCTAATAAATACCCAGGCAATGTATCTAATCTATCTGTATAGTTATCCGTATCTTCCTTAAAATCAGAAAAAAGTGTATCTACATCTTTATCTGTCCATACAAAACTCCGTTGAAAGTCAGGTATAACAAATTGATTTTTATTATCTAATATTCCCTTGATATCCTTCATTATGGATGTAATTTCAGCCATGATATCCTCCCCATATCAAAATTCAGGTTAACTCATCTCTATTAGATCATCAAAAATAAGATGAAGATCAACACTTTAAATTTATAGACTATCAAAACACCATATTTTATACATAAAAATAACCACCCTATAAAAGAGTGGTTATTTTTGCTTTTTAAAGAAAATATTAGTTTGTTCTGACCCCTTATGGAGATTATTTAATTTAACCTAACAAGTAGGGTACTTTTAATAGTATCGCCTAGCCTTTCAATATTTTCGTCCCCATCAGGGGATTATTTAATTTAACTTAAGTAAAGCCGAGTTATTAGATGTTATATACGATGAAACATTGTTTCCGTCCCCATTAGGGGATTATTTAATTTAACTGGTTCTTTCTCTAGCGACCATAAGCGATTACCATGGCGAATTGTTTCCGTCCCCATCTGGGGATTATTTAATTTAACATGATATGGGTTGCGACTTAGATAATACGTTCACGGAACAAGTGTTTCCGTCCCCATCTGGGGATTATTTAATTTAACTAGTATACACCGATAGAGATATATACTGAGTTTGAACGAGATGTTTCCGTCCCCATCTGGGGATTATTTAATTTAACATTGCTGTATTGATATTCCTAATTGGGTATGCATTAGTGCATAGTTTCCGTCCCCATCTGGGGATTATTTAATTTAACGAAATAAATAAGATTCACTATTTACATTCTTCTTCATATCTGGTTTTCCGTCCCCATCTGGGGATTATTTAATTAACTCCACTAAAAAAGTAACTGGCAACGTGTTTAAACTCAATGAAAAAGGTTTCCGTCCCCATCTGGGGATTATTTAATTTAACTTAAAGACTTACTAGAATTAAAAAACGACTATAAAAAACACAGTTTCCGTCCCCATCTGGGGATTATTTAATTTAACGTGTACCAGTCCGCCTACATCGTCGTAGCGGTTATGTAGGTTTCCGTCCCCATCTGGGGATTATTTAATTTAACTAAAAAGGTGCTAGAGGTTCGAATATTATTGAAGCTCATACTGTTTCCGTCCCCATCTGGGGATTATTTAATTTAACATTAACACAGAAAAACAAAACTATTAAAAAATCCACGAAAAAAGCGTTTCCGTCCCCATCTGGGGATTATTTAATTTAACTTGTAGATGATATGCCACAATTCGCCAAAGATAGCGAAGAATAGTTTCCGTCCCCATCTGGGGATTATTTAATTTAACTATTTCTGATGTGCTAAATTATGATGTAACATCTATTTCTATTGTTTCCGTCCCCATCTGGGGATTATTTAATTTAACGTCTACGCATCAGCGATTTAGTAGGGTTGACCGTAGATGATGTGTTTCCGTCCCCATCTGGGGATTATTTAATTTAACCTTATACATTATCACATCTATTGTTTGTCCACGTTTTATGTTTCCGTCCCCATCTGGGGATTATTTAATTTAACTTGTCAGCTACATGGGACGACAACCAACTAAGAGCAACACATATGTTTTCCGTCCCCATCTGGGGATTATTTAATTTAACGAGTAAACTCTCTAGGGATAGCTTAGATACTAACAAGCTATCTGTTTCCGTCCCCATCTGGGGATTATTTAATTTAACTCCATATGTTTATACCTCCGTTTAAACATTTTCAATAATATTGTTTCCGTCCCCATCTGGGGATTATTTAATTTAACGTGCTATGGTCTTTGAAAACTGAATAACGTAGGTAGTGTTCTTAAGTTTCCGTCCCCATCTGGGGATTATTTAATTTAACACTTGCTATGATGACAAAAGAAGGCTTATTATATTTAAGTCCTGTTTCCGTCCCCATCTGGGGATTATTTAATTTAACTTTCTGTATAGTTCTGTACTATACGACAATTATAAAGTTATAAGGTTTCCGTCCCCCATCTGGGGATTATTTAATTTAACCGGTGGATACGCTCAACCAAAAAATCATTTATAGTGGCTATTGGTTTCCGTCCCCATCTGGGGGATTATTTAATTTAACACACTCGAAGCTGACCTCACTGCTACAATCACCAAAGCTGAGTTTCCGTCCCCATCTAGGGATTAGTTTAATTTAATCTTTCTATTATTGAGGTAACACATGAAGACATTTGATGCATTTGTTTCCGTCCCCATCTGGGGATTATTTAATTAACCCTGTCTCTGAAATCATTAGGTATTTACTGGTTCTAAAATGCACGGCGGAGATCGTAAATAGACCTCTAAAGGCGCTTTATAAGCTAAAAATAATTCCGTTTAACCGCACCACTATCACAACGGCGCAGATTTAGTTTTTCTGAGAGTTAAATCTAGGGTCTATTATAGCACAGCATCAATAGAAATGAAAAATGATGAAAAACAGAGCTATCTCATAACAAGATAGCTCTGTATAAAGGAAAAAGCTTTTTAAGTGTATTTATAATCACCTTATTTTTTGTCATCTG
>BNJS01001577.1_pt1 | contig 26982 bp, 38 predicted proteins | sample 8540461 | NCBI WGS metagenome assembly BNJS01 (sample SAMD00202454, study PRJDB9452) | human saliva metagenome | isolation source: human saliva | place: Japan | reverse complement strand
GTCTAATGCTAAGCGTAGTTGGTATAATTTTATTTGAAACTATCGTTAACACTATCAGTCCCGGGGAATATGTAATTGATTAAAAAGGCTCTTTTGTCAAATTCAGGGGCATGGAGAAAAATAGGAAATGAAATCTAGGCAGCATTTTGCTGCTTTAGATTTTTTTATTACTTTCACTAAGTTTAACATTATTTTTATATTCAGAAACAAATAATCTAGACATAATTAAAAATACGTAATCTGAAAGTTACTAAAGCTAGAATATCCATAAGATACTCTCTTTAGTAGTTTTATTTTTATTATTAAATCCTTCTAATGGACCATTAGAATACTCATATTTAACAGAATTAAGCATATATTCTTTGTGCTTTTTCATAGTATTTATAGCTTTAGATACACCTTTAGATAATCCTTTAGTATCCATATCTATATATTTCTTAATTCTACAGAATCTTTAGCCTTAATAGCTTCTCTTATCTCATGAACTCTCTCATAACTAGCTGTAAATTCAGCATCTATAGCCAATATATAATCTAATACCTCTTTTCTAGTTACATAGCGTTTAAAAGCTTCTAGAATAGAAATGTTTTTAGTTGAATTTACTTTTATCTCATCTTCTAATATTACTTTCCAGAAATTCTTTAGAGTAGTGTAAGTAGAGCCTTTTTATTCTTATATTGATTCATTAGTTTTACTCTAGCTTTTATTTAATTCTCTATTAATATTTTGAACCATGTGGAATCTATCTATTATTATCTCAGCGTTAGGGAAACATCTCTCTAATCATATTCATATAAGGTGGATAAATATCTATACAAATCGTTTTTTACTTTCTTTACTTTTTCTTGAATATCTCATAAAGTATTGTTTTAATATATGTTGTGTTCTTCCATCTACAATATCTATAAAATCATGTGTTTCTAGCATCTAAGAATACGAAACTCATTCCATTTTTACTATCTTTTAGTTGATTTTATCTCATCGAAACACAGGTGTTCTGGTAGGTTTGAATGAGTCTTAACTTCTACAGCTTCTCTACATGATTTCATTACTCTTACTACTGTAGATACTGATACATTACTTAATTCAGCTATATCTTTTAAATGATAGTGTCTTAGAAAGATTCTTCATAATGTGAAATATAAGATTTTTAGATATACTGCAGTGTTTTTGTACAAATGATGTTTCAGCACAAAACTTAGAATTACATTCTTTACATTTAAAGCGCTGTTTCTTTTAATCTTAGATATGTAGGGCATTCTGACATCTTTAATAAAGCTACTTTTTAAAGGATCGCTGAATCCATTTTTAACTATATTATTTCCTTCTTTCTTACAACCGCAGTTTCTGTACAACACTTTGGTTCATATGATAAAGCTCCATGAAATATGAATGTATCTTGACCATCTACATTTATTAAATCAAGTTTATCCTCCATAGTTATATTTTGGTCTTTTATTAATAGTAAATTTGTGATAAAAATTAGACATGACAAATATCCTTTCTTAGTTAATTATTTTTCTACACTTTAATTATATTGATATTTGTCTTTTTATATAGAAATTGAAATCCGGGGCTGGAATTTTTCCATGCCCCGGATTTAGTAGATAACCTTAAAAAGGGAGTGACTCAAAAATCGTGATTTTGATATGTACCCTTTTTTATTTAACCTATATTTTCTATTCATCGAATTTAACATCAAATTCCAAAAAGAGGTGAACTTATCTCACCTCCTTTTTGAACTATTATTTTACTTTTTACCTTATTTTTAGGCACACGTTTTGATGAACCTATATTCCAAAACAGTTTCCTCTTGTGAAGCTATTTCTTTATAGATATTTGCATTACTTTGCACTGGATTTTTCTACTTTTTTTAGGTTCTACCATTTTTTCTACTGATTGTGTTTCAGTTTTTTTTACTTCTTGAGTAGTTTTTTTACAGGCTTATTAATAGATAGTCCTGTAGTTGATATTCCTACCGGTTTATTTGAATTTTCAGTAGTTTTACGTGTTGCTGAACCATATATAGATGAGTATACTGGTGATGGTTTGAATTTACCTACACTACGTGGTTTCGGTGTAATAGTATTTGAACTCATCATTTTGGCTCGTTACCGATTTTAGTTGATGCTGATAATCCTGATGAAGAGTATTTTTCAAAAATAGCATCAAGTATTTTTTGATTATTTTCTATTTTCTCTTTACTTACAGGTCTATAACCATGATCAACTGTTTTGTATTCTCCTAGTTTAGTACCATTACCTTTATCGAAGTATTCAGAAACATCATTAGTATATAATTTTTCTGTATAATCAATTCCACGTTCTACTTCATCTTCTTCAGCTTCTTCTTGATGAACTTTTAACATCTTCTAGTCTCTTCTGAGCAACTTCCCTAGGAACAACTTTCTCATCAGTGAACTTATCTACGTCATTAGTAACTTTAACAACTTTATTATTTGGTGAAACTTCTCTTAACAAGCTATCGATATTTACCGAATCAACTGACTCTTCAAGGTAATTTTTGCTCTTCAAGTTCTTCGATTTCCTCTTCATCTAAAGTGGTAATCGCTATATCCAGATAGTCTGTCTTTTTTAACATCTTTAAGTTCTTCATAATCTTCAACTTCAATATCTTCTATCTTAGCCGCTTCTTGAACTAAATCAACATAAGACTCTTCTTTTTTTATCTTTTCTTAAATCTTCTAGATTTTTCATTCAATTCTTCAATTTCAGGTAGAGTCTCTTCTTTTTCGGAGAAATATCTATGTTCTCAGTTTCAATAAGTTCATCTAAAGCTGTTTTCTCTTGTGAATTATTTACTTTTTCCTTCATATAGTCCTTTTCTGAAGTTTTCTACATCTTCTGTAGTTTCTTGACTTCCTTCAAATCTATCACCCACAAGTTTTTTTACTAACTCTATCAATATCATCTTCGAATAAGTCTTCAGCACCTTCTAATACATCATTTACAGACGTATATTTAAGTTTTTCACGACGACTTCCTTCTGCATCAAGTTCTCTAACCTCAAGTTCAGGTGTCTCTTTCTCGTGAGTTTTTCTTTCTTTATCACGAATTTCATCGAAAAATACCATCTAATTCTTTCATTCTTCTTAGTATATAGAGGATTATCTTTTTCGATTTTATCACTTCTTCTCTCAAGAATATTGAAGTTTTCTTCGAATTCTTTTCGTGCCTCACTATTCTTAGTAACTCTTTCTTCTTGAACTATAGTTTCTTCTTGAACTTTCTCTTTAAGTCTATTTGCTACTTCTTCTTTCAACTCTATACTATCTTTACCTAGTACTACACTATCTCCAAGAGTATCAATTTTATGATCTTGTTTCAATCTCTTAGTTCTTACAGCTGCAAGTGTTGGGTGCGTTCTTCTCGGTGGGTTTTTCATCAAAGATATCAACGTCACGAATTTCAGAATTCTCCACTCCAAGTTTTTCAATACATCACCTAAATCTGTTACTTTCCTTGCCGATACTACTTCTTCTTTTTCTTCATATTCTGCAATATTAATTTCTTCAAATACAGGTACAACATTTTTGTTCTTTTTCTTCTACAAACTCGATTTCAAGCTCATCTTCAGCTTTTTCTAAAACTTTTTCTTCTTTTTAGAGTGAACTTTTCTCTTATCAGTTTTTTCTCTTCTTCTAATTCTTCTTCAAAATCATCTAAGACTGCATCTAATTCTTCTTGATCAATCTCATCATCACTTACATTAAATAATTTGTCTTTTTAGTCTTGAGAAGAATCCTACTTTTTCTCATTTTTCTTCTTCGTAGTCATCTTCATAATCTTCTTCATCTTTGTAATCAGACTCATCATATTTTTTCAACTATTTTTAGATTTTTCTTTTGTTCGCGTTTCTGACGCTCTAGATATGTTTTATAATCCTCAGCTTCATCGTCTTCTCTTCATCTAGATATTCATCATCTAAGAATTCTTCATCTTCTTTTTATTAGAACTGAATAATCCTTTAAATTTAGAAATAAAGCCATTTTCTTTTTTTAGATTTTTCTCTTGTTTGAAATCTTCTTCGTAGTCGTCTTCGTAATCTTCAAAGTCATCGTAGTTATCTACTTCGAAATCATCAAGATTAACTTCTTCATAAGCTTCAAATTTTTCTTCTTTTTCATCACGTCTTCTAGTACTACGTTGTGAACTAAATTCGTCCTCATCGAATGATTTTTTTAGTTTTATTGGAACTGAAATCTATTTCAAAAATCCTCATCTTCATCAAGATAAACTCTCTCTTTTCTTCTATTTTCAGCTCTTTTTTCCCTACGTTCAGCTAAATCATCTTTTTTCTCTTTTTTAGCTGTACTTTCTTCATATATCTCATCTTCATCGTCTTCTAAAAACCACTTTTTCCAATTCACCATATTTTACACCTCCTAATTAGATTTTTATTTAAGATTCAAATCTTTCACACGAGTTCCTACTTTAGTATCCGCGTCTAATACTAAAAATACCTCTCGCTTCTTCTTGTGGTAAACCTAGCTCTCGTTTTTGAACATAGCATACCATTTGATTCTACTCCACGTAGTTTTGATTTTTTTAATTAATAGACCACTTGGCATCATTGCTCCACTTAGAGCTACCACTACCTTTTGTCCTGCTTCTACGTTTGGAGCTCCACATACGATTTGTAGTGTTTCTTCTTCATTAACTTTTACTTCTGTTACTTTTTAATTTATCTGCGTCTGGGTGTTTTTCACAACTTAAAACTTCCCCAACTACGAAGAACTCATCATTATTACCTTCTAGGTCAATTTTGATTCCATTTTTTTCTAATCTTTTCTGAAGGATTTCTTTTTGATCTTCTGTTAAATCGATACTTCCTTCTCCATCTAATTTTAAGTTCTCAACATTGAAAATATTTAATCCTACTAAAGCGCCATTTTCATCTTTAATTAGTGTAATATTCTTCTTATCTTCGTATGTTACCTCTTCTTTACTTTGAATAGTAATTAATAATGTTTCTCCTAACATCTTCTTATTGTAAAAAAATAACATGAATCTCTCTCCTATAATTAATTTTTAATTTTACAGTTATTCTACAAAAATAAAAATAACTCTCTAGTTCTTTTCCATCGTATTTAAACGTTATTGTTGTTATCGGTACTAGTCCTTCTGTAAAAAAATGCACCATCATTTTTTTGTAAAACTTCTAATCCTTGTTTATTCTGTACATCTGCAATTATCAATGTATCTTGATGAGGTAAAGCCTACATAAAATGAATCACCTATTTTATCATAAAAATGATTCAAAAACATTCTTGTCGATTATTCTCGCCCCATCATAGCCATCTTTTGCATTTAGGAAATAGAATTTATTCCCTGCAACTTCATCCACATTATACTTAAGTGGTAGTTTTTCTAAATTATCTTTAGCAAAATCTAAAAATTCTTCTTCTGTTTTAGAAAAATCTACTTAAAAAAACTACCGTCTAATAATTTATAACCATCTTTAAAAATCATAAGCTAAATATATTCTAGTTTCATTTGTATGATCAAAGCTAACAAGATTTTTTTCTCATTATCTTTGTTAAAACTACTAGCTCTAACCACTGGAAAAAAATATTTTCCAATAATTCATCCTCAGTTATATCATCTATAGAAAGTTTTTTTGTGCATTGAAGTTTCCTACTATGTAGTAAACAAATTCTTCTATCTTCTTGTCACTTTCGTTAGTTTTCTTATCTCCCTAGCTTCCTTACAAAAACTATCTATATCAATCTTAGCACTGCGATTTTTCATATTCTAAAAATAAAAAAACACTGTTTTTCTTTTTCTCGCCTCTCATGAATTTTTTTAAAAGTAGGTAGTTTTTTTCTATTATTTTTCAAATATATAATCTCTTGAATAAGACATAATGCCTCCTATTTTTGTGTATAATATGGCAACTTAATTATACCATATTTATTCACATTCAATCAACATAATTAAGCAATATATACAAATATTATTCACTTTTTACAGTATATATATTTTATTGCACCTTTACTGTTATTTTGTTATAATGGGAGTGACTCAAAAATCGTAATTTCGGAGAAACAAGATTTTGTCTAGTCACCCCCGCAAAAGTTTATTAGATATATAAAAAGCTTTTCTAAAGCGTATTTAGATATCAATAAACCACTGCGTCTATGAGTTCTCATATACACTTTATTAAAAATTCAGATCTTTTGAATCTGCCCCTTCGGAGGATTTTTTTATGGATATAGAAATAAAAAAAGAGCCGAATTACAAACAAAAATACAATAACTGGATCAAAAAAATACTCGAAGATTAGTAGTTGCTTTTATTGCTTATATAGTAATTATCTTAATAAATTTTTTTACTATTAAAAAAACTCTAAGGTCACTCTTTTTCTAGCTTTTTATTTTTCACATATACAGTTTATGTATTCTCATTAATTTGGTTTATAAAAAAATAAATTAATCGCAAATATCGATTCAGTCGATTTTCGATGTAGAAATAAAAGTACTTAAATTAATCATATAGGATTATTTAAGTACTTTTATTATTTTCTGTAAACATCTCAGACTTCATCTTTTTTTAAAAAAATGTTTATGAAATACAACTTTATATTTATAAAAATGAAAAACTGAAAAATTACATATAAACTTTTTTTCCAAAAACGAAAAAACTTACGAAAAAATTTTTTTATGCTATAATCTGTTCATATTTCTTAAAAAAATCGAAAGGAGTCAACATGACATTAAAAAGAAATTCTAAATTGTTTCTAGTACTCTTTCTAGGAACGTTATCGGCTTTTTGGGCCATTTGTTACAGATTTATATTTACCAGCACTACCTACTATGAGTTCGTATTTTTAATTCTAGTACATCAACAATTCAACTTACTCTAACAGGTAGTATGGTCGGACTTGCATTAGGACAGCTACTTATCGGACCTATTAGTGATAAATATGGTCGTAAGAATCCATTAATAATCAGCTTAATAGTTTATTTAATAAGTACTATTGCTATTATTCTTTTTCCTAATGTATACGCAATGATAGTATTACGATTTATCCAAGGTGTATCTTCTGCAGGAGCTGTAGTTATTTCTCGTGCTATTTCTACAGATTTATACCGTGGACGTGAATTAGCTGCTTTCTTTGCCCTACTTATGGCTGTTAACGGCTTAGCACCTATTCTTTCTCCTATCCTAGGAAGTGTATTACTAGAACTTACAGATTGGAGAGGTATTTTCATTACACTTGCTCTAATCGGTGTGATTTTATTAGCTGTAAGCTTTAAATTCAATGAATCTTTAGCCATTGAAAAACGCTTAGATCTTCCAATAACTAAGACATATTATTCTCTTGTATATGTTGTGAAAAATAGATTATTCTTTGCTCTTGTTATTGTTCAAGGATTTGCCTTAGCTGCTATGTTCGCCTATATTGCGGCATCGCCATTTATCTTACAAACTCATTATAGCTTAAGTCCATTAATGTATAGCTTATGCTTTTGGTTTAAATGGTTTTGCTATAGTTTTAGGAAGCAAGAGCGCTGGTAATTTTAAAGAGAAAGTTAGTATCAAACTAGGGTTATCCCTTATGTTATTAGTTAGCATCTACCTTGCAGTTGCACTAACTCTTACACTACCTTTCCTATTCATTGAAGTAGGATTCTTCCTTCTTCTACTAGGATTAGGATTTATTTTACCTGCTGGTTCTGCTATCGCTATGAGTTTAGAACGTGAGCGTGCTGGAAGTGCCTCGGCTTTCTTTGGATTTGTACCATTCTTCTTAGGTGGTGTTGTTTCACCTTTAGTAGGTATTGGAAACATCTTCCACTCTAGTGCAATAGCAATCGTAGTTTGCTCAGCTATATCATTCATAACATTCAAACTAGTTGAAAAGAAAATATAAAAATAAAAAATCTAAGTTATAAAATAGGATGACCCTCTATACTTTAGAGACGAGGTTCGTCCTTCATAACTTAGATTTTCTTTTTTCACCCTGAATGCATTATCATTTTTTATTATATCATATATTTCTAGTTATTATAAGACTTGTTTTATCCCTTTATTTATGATAAATTGTAAGTGAAAAAGTAATAGAAACTGTTTTTAAGGAGTAGCTCAAAAATCATGATTTCAAATAATCGATTTTGTTGAGTTATTATAAATAAGTAAGGGGCATAAAAATGTATATTCCAACAATAGTAATAATTGGTATGGTATGTGGTGGTATAGGGTGGAACTCTTGGTTATTATCTTACAAAAAGAATAAAAAGGAAAAAATAAAGAAGACGATTAATCGTCTTCTTTTACTTATTTATTACATTCCCCAAGCAGATAATCCTTGTGCTTGATATGCACGAGTTGCTGCATTGATTTGATCTTGAACTGTAGCTGTAGATCCCCATCCTGGCATTGTTTGGAATAATCCACTAGCTCCTGAAGCGTTTCTTGCTCCTACTTGACCATTTGATTCACGAGCGATGATGTGTTCCCAAGTTGACGCTGGTACTCCAGTACGACGAGCCATTTCTTGAGCTGCTGCTGCTCCTTCTGCTCCTGCAGTGTTACCGTTTGATAATACTACTGAACCTCCTGGTGCTGAATATGATTGAGCTGGTGCTGCGTAAGATTGTTGCGCTGCTACTACTTCTTGTTGTTGAGCTGCTGGACGTTGTTTAGTTCCTACTACTACAACTTTTGCTGTAGCTTCAGTGATTACTTTCTCAGAAGCAACTTCTCTAGATACTTCTTTACCTTTTTCTCTTACAACGTTATAAGTAACTTCTTTCTCACCATTTTTACCTTCAACTTTTTGTAACTTTTTCATCTACAAATTTAGAATCGTCTTTTTCTTCTTTTTGTTTCAAATTTAATTACTTCTTTTTTTCGTTTCAGTAGTTTTTTTCCAGTTCTAGCAATTTTTAATTGTATCAACTGTAGCTACTTCACTCTTTAATCCTGGTGTAACTTCATCTTTTTTTCACCAAGAGTAATGTTTAATTCTTTTTAAGATATCATCAACTTTTTGTAAGTAGTTTTTTTCTTACTGTAGTTGTATTTCCATCAACGATTGTTATTTCACGAGCTTTATAAATGTTAATAGTTTCTCCACCGTTCACTCTAGTGTCTAATCCTGGTTCTACTCTATCATCTGCACCAAAAGGTATATTATTAGCGATAAGAATTTCTCTAACTGTTCCTTTTTTAGTTTTTAGCTCAATTTTGTTACTATTATCTAAGTTTACGGCGAAAACATTGTGCCCTGTATATTCTTCCGCTACTACGAAAGCTCCCGATAATAATAATCCCGATGTTGCCGCTGCGGCTACAATTCTACCTAATTTCATGTATTAATCAATCTCCTTTTTATCTTCTAATCCGAACAACGTACATGCATTATTGAATGTTTGTTTTGTTAGTTGTTCATACGACATTTCTTTAAGATCTGCAATTTCTTGTGCTACATAGTGCACGTATGCAGGTTCATTTCTTTTTCCTCTATATGGTGTTGGTGTCAAATACGGACAGTCCGTTTCAATTAACAACTTATCTAATGGACAAGCTTTTGCTACTTCTTTAGGTGTTTTTGCATTTTTAAATGTCACTGGTCCACCTAATGAAATATAGAAGTTCTCTTTTAGCATTATATTCATGCTTTCTACAGAACCAGAAAAACTGTGCATTATTCCACCAATTTCACTAGCTTTTTCTTCTTGAAGTATTTGTATTGTATCTGCCATAGCATCACGTGTGTGAATTACTATTGGTTTGTTTACTTCTTTTGCTAGTTGAATTTGTCTTCTAAATACTTCTTTTTGAACATCCTTTGGACTTTTATCCCAGTGATAATCTAGACCAATCTCTCCGATAGCTACTACTTTATCATTAGTTAAAGCAATTTTTTTTATCATTTCATATTTTTCTTCTGTAAAGTCAATTGCTTCTACTGGGTGCCAACCTACTGTTAAATATAAAAAAGTCATATTTAGCTGTGATTTCCAGTGCTTTTTCTATACTTTTATCATCGAAACCAACTATGTTTATTAATTTTACTCCCGCTTCTTTTGCACGAGAAATAGTTTCTTCTAAGTCTTCTAAATAAGCATCATCATTTAGATGCGCATGTGTATCAAATAACATACCACGCCTCCTTACTCTTAAGATTATATCAAAACAACGTTTCATTAAAATATCTAAAAGTATTTCAATTATGTTACAATACATTTTTCAATTAACGCAAATATTGTTACTTTATGCGTTTTCAGCAATATTTAGGGAGAATTATTGTCTTTTTCAATAATAATTTATAATTATTTAGATGCTAATAAAAAAGATGTCTTAGAGCATTTTTAACACTCTAAGACATCTCTATAAAATGAGTTTATTATATTTAATTTAGTTCTCCATGGTACCAAACACGTACTTTACCATTTCCTATTGGATAAATATCACTGAAGTATAATGTACCCGAAGCCCAACCACGCCCATCATAAAATTGACTATAATTTACACTTGTTGGATACTCTGAACCTACAGGATAGTCATAAGGAATACTTTTTAGAAATTTTTTTCTGCAGTATTCTCAGAATTATTCACACTTAGACTTTTTATCAGCTACAACATTATTATCTTGGTATGTTGCATTTTCTTCATTCACATTAGGATTTCCACCTGATGAAGAATAAACTGTACCAACTCCTAAGCTTCCTGGAAGTAGCACTAATAATAAACTCATCGCTCCTATTTTAATACTTTTTTTCATAAGTATTGACCTCCCTATCTACTTATTTTACTACTATTATACTCCTTTTTTTTAACAATGCAAGCCTTTTTATGATGATTATAAAAAAATGACTTTAAATATAAATCTGCCCTAAATTTCAGGAAAGCAAGTCATTATCTAAAGTCATTCTACTTATATTATTCAGCTTTGAAGTCTACTACTTGAGCACCGATAAATTGCTCTAAAACTTCTGGTTTTACTTCTACTTGGTGACCTACTTTACCTGCAGAGATAATAATCGTTTCAACTTCACGACATTTTTCATCTACAAAAGTTGGAAATAGTTTCTTCATCGCAAATGGTGAGCAACCACCTTTTACATATCCTGTAATTTTTGTTAGGTCTTTAAGTGGTAACATTGATAAACTTTTCACTCCTGCTGCTTTGGCAAGTTTCTTAAAGTTTATACTGTCTTCACTCATAAGTACTCCAACAACGTAGTTACCTTTTCCATCTGTAGTCATAATTGTTTTAAATACTTGATTATGATCGCGCCCGATAATATCAGCTACTCCTACACCAGTCTTCGCAGCATCACTTTCTGCATCAAATTCAAAATGATTATATTCTACACCATTTTCATCTAAAAATCTCATAGCATTTGTTTTTAATTCTTTTTTCTTAGCCATAATAGCTCCTCTTTTCCATATTATGTAATAATATTATTTTTTACTCCAAAGTTTGCCTACTGTCAAAATCTGTTTTAAATATTTTTGTAAAAATACCAACCTCAAAAGTTAAATTTTCTAATTTTTGAGATTGGCATTCAAATTATTATTTTAACACAAAGTGTCCTTCTTCAACTTCTTCGAATTTTTCTGTGCCAGTTATTACTATTTCCTCTGCACTAACTTCGAATTCTTCGAACATCTTTCTTGCTCTTACCGGATCAATAATCGGCATAGAGTTTAGAAGACGTTTTGTATAAACGTGCTGCGGATTCTTCATAATCTGTTCTGTTGTTCCTAGTTCTACTAGATTCCCTCTATACATTACAGCTATTCTATCTGCGATATACTCTACTACACCCTAAGTTATGTGAGATAAATAAATATGTTAGAGAGAATTTTTCTTGTAAATCTTTTAATAAATTAATTACCTGAGCTTGTGTTGAAGCATCTAGGGCAGAAGTTGGTTCATCACATAGAATGAAATCTGGTTTTGTTACAACTGCTCGAGCAATACCTATACGTTGACGTTGCCCTCCACTAAAAGCATTTGATAATTTTAACGCGTCTTCATTAGAAATTCCCACAAACTCTAGTATTTCTAACGCTTTTTCTTCGCTGTTTCTTTGTCTTCTTTATGTAAAGCTTCCATAACTATATCTAAAAGCACTCATTCGCGGATTTAATGATGAATAAGGGTCTTGGAATATAATTTGCATCTTGCTATATACTCTGCAAGTTCTTTTTCGACATTTTTGTTAAAGATTTTTCATTACCTTCTACAAAAACATCACCTGATATGAATGGATCAATATTTAATATCCCTTACCTAGGGTAGTCTTTCCACTCCAGATTCACCTACTACAGCTAGCGTCTCAGCTTTATAAATATCTAAACTAATATCATTAACAGCTATAGTTTCTTTGACTTCTTTGCCCATTCCTTTAGACTTATAAACTTTTCGTACATTTTTTTAGTTTTAAATACTCTTTACTCATTACTCCACCTCTTTCAGATACTCATGAGTATCGCTAAGTTTTTGCCAAGTATAGTGTTTATCATCTTCTTTATAATCAACAGTCAGAAGTTCTTTATTAGTATTTTCTAATCTTGCCGCTGCAAGAAGTTGTTTTGTATATGGGATGCTGTGCATTGCTGAAGATTTCTTCAACATTTCCTTTTTCGACAACTCTACCTCTATACATAATATACACATAGTCACACATTCCAGCTATTACACCGAAGTCGTGGCTGACTAGTGCAACACTAAGTTCTGTTTCTTTTTGTAATTTTTTAATAAGAGATAGAATCTGTGCTTGAACCGTAACGTCTAAAGCTGTTGTTGGTTCATCTGCTACCAATAACTTAGGATTAGCAAGTAATGCCATGGCTATTAATATTCTTTGACGCATACCTCCAGATAATTCATGTGGATATTGCTCCATTCTAAGAGGTGCATTAAGAATTCCTACTTTTTCTAGTTGCTCTATTGCTAATTTTTTTGCTTCTTCTTTAGACTTATTTTGGAATCTTTCTATTACTTCTATTAAGTGAAAACCAATTGTTCTAACTGGATCTAGTGAAGTCATAGGGTTTTGGAAAATCATAGAGATTGGTAACTTTTCACCCTTCTTAACTTCCTTTCCATCAAAGTTAAACTTATCATTTTTATCAAAAATATTGTTAGGAAGAATAGACATTATGCTACGCATCAGAATACTTTTTCCACTACCTGATTCTCCAACAACACCAGTGATATGACCTTTTCTAAAATTAATATCGATACCGTGTATTAACTGTTTATCTACTTCTTTATTTGGTTTATAATTAACCGTTAGATTTTTTAATTCTACTATGTTTGTCATACTATTCTCCCTCCTTTTGAATATATTTTGTAAGTAAGTTACCAATATTATTAAATGAATAAATTGTTAACATTACAAATAATCCAGGGATAATAGCCATATGAGGAGCACGTTGTAGACTTTGTTGTGCATTTTGTAGCAATGTTCCCCAAGAAGTCATAGGTTGTTGAATACCAAGACCTAAGAAACTAAGTGCCGCTTCTGTCATTATTGCATTTGCTATTGAAGCACTTGCTGCTACTACTAAAGTTGGTATTATAGCTGGAATAATATGTTTCTTTAGGATAGAGATAGTTTTTACACCGCTAAATCTGCTATATACAACGTAGTCATATTCCTTTGCCGATAGAGTTTCAGCACGAACTAATCTCGCAAGACGCATCCAAGAAAAACATCCTATTACTATAATTATTGATCCAATTCCTGGTTTTAAAAATACACTTAGAACGATTACTAACACTAACCATGGAATAGAAGATAATACATCAACTAAACGCATAAGTAAAGTATCAACAACTCCACCAACATAACCTGCGATAAGTCCTACTATCGTTCCAATTGTTACGGCAGTCACCATCGCTAGTAATCCTACTATAAGAGAAATACGCCCTCCATAGATTACACGAATGAAGTAATCACGTCCTACCTCATCAGTCCCGAATAAATGTTGTAGACTCGGTGATTGAGATAGATTCGCTACATCAGTAGCCGCTGGATCTATAGGAAGTAACGGTGCTATTAATGATACAAACACTAATATCGCAATAAAAATAAGTGAAAAAATATAGATTTTTGAACTTTTAGCTATTTTAATAAATCTTTTCATCTTACTTACCTCCTCTTCTAATTCTAGGATCTACTATTGAGTAAAGTATGTCTGAAATTAAATTACCTACTATTACTAATGTAGCTGACAGTAACATTACCGCCATTATTATAGGGTAATCTAACGCTCTAGTTGCTTGTGTGATATATGGTCCAATTCCTGGCCAACTAAATACTGTTTCTGTAATAATCGCTCCAGTTACTAACATCGGCAGTGACATACCCACTTGAGTTATTACTGGTATTAATACATTTTTTATAATGTGTCTTGTGAAGATTTGAGTTTTTGTCGCTTGAAAAGCTTGTTGAACTACTACATATTCTTCATTTGTTTGACTTAAAGCTGAAGACCTTACATAACGTGTAAGTTCTGCGAAGAATACGATTGTTAATGTTAGATAAGGCATGATAAAGTGTGATAAGAAATCACCAAAATCATCCTCTTTACCAATTGTGTGCATTCCTATTATTGGGAATAAGTTTAATTGGTATCCTAAAACATAGATGAATATCATCGCTATCCAAAATGATGGAGTAGCTATTCCAAGTGAAGCTACTGCATCGATGAATTTATCTTGCCATTTACCTTTATTTGCAGCCGCTAATAATCCTAGTACTATTGCAATCACTAATGCTGTTACATATGCAGGTAACACTAATGATATTGTATTAGGTATTTTCGCTAGGATTTCTTCTCCTACACTATTGTGAGTTACTAATGAGTGCCCGAAATTCCCACTCAATATTTGTCCTAACCAATCCACATACTGAATTAAGAATGGTTTATTAAGTCCACTTTGCTCACGAAGAATATTGATTTCTTCTTGTGACATATTCGACGTTATCTGTGCATCGATAGCATCATATGGTGCTAAATGTATTAAAGTAAATACTATAAACGATATTACTAAAAGTAACGGTACTGCTTGTAATATACGTTTCAAAATATATCGAATCATACAATCTCCTTTAAATTTTAACTACTATATTTTTATAAAATTCATTTTATAATTTATCACAAATCTTTTTCGATATAAATTATAAATGAACATTCCCCTATAAAACTAATAAAGCGAGGGAGATACTATAAAATCTTATATAAATAGGATTTTATCGTACTCCCCCTCACACTATATTTTATTTTCCACTACTATTACTATTTAAGAGTAATTTTTGATAAATCATCAAATGTGTAGATTGGTACTAACTTAGCATCGTTAACATTTCCAACACGTTTGTTAACCGCTAAGATTTTTTGGTTATCTACGATTGGGTATAGGTATGCTTGGTTAGCAATTTCTTGTTGAAGGTTTTTGTACACTTCTTTACGTTTAGCTTCATCTAATTCAGCTGCACCTTGTTTGAATAATCCATCAACTTTTTCACTTCTGTATTGGAAGTAATTTGAAGTACCATTTGATCCAAATAGCTTAGAGTATAAATCAGGATCGTTACCCATGATATATCCACCTAAGAATAGGTTGTAAGCTTTAGAACCAGGTTTTCTTAACTCTGTAAAGATAGCTGTTTCATCTCCACCACGAAGCTCTACATTGATTCCTACTGCTTGTAATTGTTGTTGGATGAATGTTGCTTGGATAGTATTTGCAGCATCGTTACTTGCATATCCTAAGTTAAGTTTCAAGTTAGAAACTCCAGCTTCTTTTAATAGTGATTTTGCTTTTTCAACATTTTGAGTATATTTCTCTACATCATCAGTATGGAATGGATTTTTCGGTGGTAAGAATGAATAAGGGTTTTGGTAGTATTTGCTATCTAAGTAAGCCGCTTTATTCATGTCTTCTTTGTTTAATGCGTATAAAATAGCTTGTCTAACTTTAACATCTTTTAATTCATCTGTGTTTGTGTTTAGTCCTAAGTATCCGATACGGTTTTCACTGTAAGGATAAGTATCGATGTTTTTAGAATCTAAATCTTTAATTGCAGCAGGTAATACATATGCTGCATCTACCTCACCTTTTTGTAATGCTACTTTTGTAGTATCAGCACTTTTAATAATACGTAGTACTACATTTTTAACTTTTGGCTTACCATTGTAATAATTTTCATTCGCTTCAAATTTAATGTATTCTCCACGTTTGTTTTCTACTAGTTTGTATGGTCCAGTTCCTACTGGTGTTTCTTTTAATTCTTTAACTGAGAAGTCAGATACATTTCCATAAACGTGTTTTGGAATAATGTAAGTTTCATTCGCAATGTTATTTGCCGCAGCTGCACTTGGTTCTGGGAACTTAAATACTACAGTGTAGTCATCTACTTTCTCAATAGTTATCGGTTTGTCTCCAATCCATAAGTTTTTAAAGTTTCCATTTTCTTTTTTAGCTTTTGTTTGATAAGTGAAGACTACATCATCAGCTGTGAATTTTTGTCCATCAGACCATTTTACGTCTTTTCTTAAGTTAACTTTTAAGCTAAGACCATCTTTTGCAAGTTCAGTAGATTCTGCTAAGGCATATTCTTTTGAACCATCCCCATTAACTTTGATTAATGGTGAGTAAATAATATTAGTCATTGTTAATCCCCAACGGTCACTTACCTTGATTGGGTTAGTTGATGATGGATCATCATTAATAGCATACGTGAAAGTATCTTTATCTTGAGAAGTGGTAATTGTGTTTTGCGTTTTTGAACTACATGCTGTTACAACACTCATTACTAACGCTAGTGCTCCTATAAACAATTTGTTCTTTTTCATTCTTTTTTCCTCCTTGATTTTAAGTCCTATTTTTCTAACTACAAATTATTTTGGTTTCCCCTATTTAATAATGGTTAAATACATTTGTCTATTCGACAGTGAGAGACTTACATTGCTACTCATGTATTAATTAAATAGACTATATTTCATAATAAGAATAATAAAACCAGATATTATTTAACATTGAACGAATGAAATCAATGCTAGTTTAGTTTACTGTATTATATATAAATATGTCAATTTATGTGCTTACTTTTATCATTTACTTTAATTATATAATTCTATTGGTTGGGAGTAACTCAAAAATCGTGATTTCGGAGAAACAAGATTTTGTAGAGTTACTTTCTGCAGTGGTTTATTAGATATCTAAAAAGCTTTTTATAAAGCGAATTTCAGATATCAATAAACCACTGCGTCTATGAGTTCGCATATAAACTTTGTTAAATTTTAGGACTTTTGGTCAGAACCTAAAGTATTATTAATTTTCTGTGCCCCAAACTTCTTCTACGATTTCTTTTATTAGGGCGATTTTCTTCCATTGATCTTCTTCAGTAATCACATTTCCTTCTTCTGTAGAAGCAAAAACCGCATTGTGTACTTAAGTAAATATTTTCTAATGGTACGTATTCGCTAGCTTCTTTAATTCTTGCGATTACTTCTTCTTTATCTTCTAAATCTGCAAATTTAGATGTAATTAACCCTAAAACAACTTTTTTATCTTTTCCAACTTTTGCTAGTGGCTTGAAATCTCCTGCACGATCTGTATCGTATTCTAAGTAGTATGCATCTACGTTTTCTCCCGCAAGTAGCTCGTCTTCAACATTTTGATATCCACCTTGAGAAATCCATTTAGAAGCGAAATTCCCACGACAAACGTGCGTATTGATAGCTAAATCTCCTGGTTTCTCTTCGATAACTTCATTATTTAATGCTAGACAACGTGCTGCATATTCTCTACGAACTTCTTCTAATGGACGTGCGTCACGGAAACGATTCGCAAATCCATCATCAGCTAATGCTCCCCAAGTACAATCATCGAATTGTAATACACGTAGTCCTTCGTTGTAAAGGTCTGCGATAACTTGTTTATAAGCTGCTACAATCGCATCTTTTAGTTCTTCAAATGTTGGATAGAATTTTTCATATCCTTTAATGTGATCTTCTGTACGAATTAACTCAAAGTATAATTGTGATGGTGATGGAATTGTTAATTTTACAGTTACACCTTCTTTATCAGCTACTAAGTCTCTTAAGAATTTATAGTGTGCTACAAATGGATGATTTTCTCCACTGATTTTTCCTGATACTTTTGCTGTATCTGGTTTAGTTTCGATACCTTTGAATGGGTAACCTTTTTCACCTTGAACGTGTTCTACACCATTAAGTCCCCAAAAGAAGTCTAGGTGCCAGTATGCACGACGAAACTCTCCATCTGTTACTCCTTTTAGTCCATTTGCTATTTGTTTTTCAACTAATTCTGTAATTACTTTATCTTCTACCTTAGTTAATTCTTCTTGTGATAATTCTCCTTTTGAGAATTTTTCACGAGCTTCTACTAACTCCTTAGGTCTTAAAAATGATCCCACGTGATCTACTCTATATGCTGCTCTTTCTACTACTTTATTTTGACATCCTTGACACATAATATTTTTTCTCCTTTTGTTTAACTAATTTATTTTCTCTATCTTCTTAGATTTATTTATCAAGCAACCAAGAAAAGGCTGGATCCTGAAAAATATGACGTTTAGGAACAGTTTGTAAATTCTGATCGCATTCATCTATTGTACCTAATTTCAAAGCACAGACTTCTGGTATATTTTCTTGAACAGTGAAAATTTGACTATGACAGTTCTGGCAGTAATAACGCTGTTTTCCTGGAGAAGAACTATAGGAAACAAGATTTTCTTTTCCATGCAATACTAGCTTTTTACTGCTAACTTTAGCATTAACTGTATAGGCAGACGCAGTTGCTTTCCGACAAAATGAGCAATGACAAAAAACTAATTCCGATAATTCCTCATCTAGAGTGTAGGTCACTGCTTTACATAAACAAGATCCTTTAAGCATCATGTATGCTCCTTTCTACTACTTTATTTTGACATCCTTGACAGATATCCTTTTGTTTAACTAATTTATTTTCTCTTTTAACTTTACTCTTCTGACTTTATTATTTTGACTTTATTATAAACTTCTAGTAACTTTTCTCTTCAAACTTTTCTTCTTTTCTAATACATATTTTTTCTCATAAACTAAAACTTTTTTATAAAGACCGTACTATTCGTCTTCTGGTAGTATCGCTACTACTCTTACTGGTGATCCAGTTGCTTCTGTCCAGTTTGGATAAGCAATTGAGATTAATGCTCCAGTCGCTGGTACTTGATCAAGATTTGCTAAAACTTCGATTTGATAAATATCTTGTTCTAGTAAGTAATACTCTTGAATAAGTCCTTCAGCTGCGGCTGTAACTCCTGAATCAGTATCTAGGGTTTCATGACCCACAGCTTTAACTTTTCTTTCTTTAATTAAGAATTCTAGTGCATCTCTTCCCCATCCCTGGAGTGTGTTGAACATCATTTTCATCTAGATTTCTAATTTCATCATAACTGGCCAACGCTTTTAGACCAATCACTTCTGAATGCTACGAATGATTCTGGTAATATTTCTCCATGTTTCAGCTTCAAAAATCAAGAATATCTTGTTTAGAAATCACATAGTCATTATTCTCCGCTACTTCTTTACTTTTATCGATTACGTATAAAGGTAATAGTAAATCTTTAAGTTCAATTTCATCTAACCAACGTCCACCTTCAACAAAGTGAATTGGTGCATCGATGTGTGTTCCATATTGTCCAACAACTGAGAATTTTTTTGAACATAGAATCCATCTTTTAAAGTAAAGACATTTTTCTTTTTCTAACGCAGGTAGCGCTGGGAACTTAGGTGAATTTTCATCGATTTTGTGACTTAAGTTAACCCATTTTTTTGTTTTTTTAAAAGTTTTTATAAATATTTAGTAATTCTGACATGTTTCTTTCCTCCGAAATGTTTATATTATTTCTTTAAGTTAAGAATTCTTGTGATTATTTTTGAGAAATAAAAAGTCCTCACAGAAGCTTATGCTTCTGCAAGGACGTCTAATAATTTACGTGTTACCACCTTACTTTTATGATATTCTCACAAATATCAACTCAAAAAGTACGCACCAAAATACAATGGTGTTATACCCTGAAGCTATAACGGGCTCACCCGTAAAGTCTAATTATTCGACCATTAACACTCAAAGACCATTTTTCAAAGTTTCCAATACGATCTCTTTTTCACCAACCGAGACTCTCTTTACCATCTTTCGCTTTTTACTTATCTTTTCAACGTGTGAATCATTAACTTGTGATTAAGTATAACAAGTTATTTTTTTATATGTCAATAGTTTTTTTGAAAAAAATTTACATGTTTTTCTTTCTGTAGAACTTTTATATACTCCATATTATTTGAATGAAAAGTTACTTAAATCAGTGGATTGTAAAAGTCTAAAAGTCACCCTTTTCATCAATTAAAAAATTTTTCATGTTTGCTACAAATACATATTATTTACAGAAAATATTAATTAATAGCTTTATTAAATTTATTTTTACCATTACTTTATTAATTTTTCCAAAAAGATGAGAATTTCTAATTATTTCTTAGACACTCCCATCTCTTATCCTTTAATTTTCAATAAAATTTTATATTCTGATCTTTGTTCGAACCAGTTTCCAAAGAACAGCTGGCACTAATAATATTGTTAGTGCTAGAGCAACGATTTGATTAATGCCGAATATGTTTACTAATACTAATAATGTGGATGCGAATACTCCCATTAATAATATTAAATATCCTACTAATGAAACTCTTTCTATTATGAAAAAATTCACCTTCTTTTTCTACATTATGTTTTTATAAACCTTACTTGCTAACAGCATAATTATTGTTAAAATAACTAGGTAAATAATAATATTCTTCCAAGGAGTATAGCCGAAATAATAAAAATATTGGCATCCTTGGTATATTATCAAGAAACGGCTCATTTGAAAAATAATCTACAACGAACAATTTCCCTATAACAACCCATACTCCCAATGGATAATATATCAGTGTAAGAGCAGGGATATACATTACGCCTATACTCAATATATTTCCACAAAAACTCGATAAGATAGCTCCTAGTAATACTAAACCTATTCCCAGTATATATATTTTTATTATTTATTTTCAAGTACCGCTGGCACGTTATAAATTTTTCCTAACAAACTATTACTTATAACCGCTATATTAGCTAGTCCTGTTAGAATATAAGTAGCTATTAAAATTAAGAACGATAGAATTACTTTTGCAAAATATACTTTTCTCTTTTTTCGTAAGGTAAGCTCGCTACAAATTTACCAAAATTAGTATGGTATTCATCTCCAAAGATTAACAATGGGATTAAAGTTATCAAAATATAATAACCAATATTAGTTCCCCTCGTTAAACAGAGTTTCTTTTAACTTAACCTTTACTAGCTTCTAGATTTTCTTTTAAGAAAGTTAATGTTTTTGTATTACTAATATCTAGTGCTGGAGGGATATAATTTATCCAGTTCTTCTTGTTTATCAAAAATACTCCTTGCTTCCCGGCTGTATTCGTGACCATTCTTTATACTTAGGAACGTTATTCAGTTCTTCTTCAGTTAAGTATTGTTTGTATTTTTTTCACTTCCTTCACCTGTAAGTACATTTAGGTCCTCATTATTAGTATAAAATGTCCATAATGCTGTACTAGGAAAATTATGTAAAGTATACTCCAAACTGCATAAGAATGTTTCATCTCATCTAATTTTTCTTTTGATAATTTTTCTTTATAATTTTTCTGATATTCTTCTTTTAACTTATACAGTTCGTGTGTTTTTGATTTAATTCATCATTAGATGCACCTTTTCTTATTTCCAATTCCTTTGCTATTCCTGTTGTTAATTGAAAATCATAAGCTGCAACTCCATTTTTTAATTCATTTAGTTGTTTTATTAGTAGTTGTAGCAGCAAATGTTGAGAAGGCAATTAATAGTATAACTAACATAATTGAATATTGTTTTCAAATATATACGAATAATTTTTAAAATATCTTTACACATTTTCATCTTCCCCTTACTATTTAATAAAAAGATATCCTCTAATGCAATAGGGAGTTTATCATATTGAAGAAGATCTTTATCTTGAATAATGTCATGAGTAGCATCATAACTTCCCTTCATAATAACCACATAGACTCTTCCAATATTACTAATAATTCTTACATCAGGATTGCTACGTAACTCCGCTGGTATTTTCTCTTGGTACACTAATTGATATTTACTATACTCATCCTTATTAATTTCTTCACTAACTCCAACTCCATCATCTAAATAGACAACCTTATCACTTATATTTTCCAGAGCATTTAATTGGTGACTACTAATTAATAACCCAATCCCATCACTTTGAGCATCCAAAATATAATCAACTATCTTTTTAGTATTTATTACATCTATCCCATCTAGTGGTTCATCTAAGAGGATAAACTTAGTTCGGCATGAAATCCCCAAAATCAAACTAAAAATAGCTAGTTGTCCTTTTGATAATTCAGATAATCTGCTGGTTTGTGATAATTTTAATTTTTTCTAATTCTGTTTTTAAAATATTGTTCATCAAAATTTTTCATAAGCTAACTTATAAAACTCTACAAACCTTTTTAATTTTAGAATTTTTAAAAATAATCGAATCTATCCGGTATATAAATCAGTTGTTTTCTTTATATTTTTATTATCTATTCCTTCAATTCCTATTTCACCAGAATCTTTGACTATATATTCCTGATAGTATCTTTAATAAAGTTGTTTTCCCACTTCCATTTCTACCAACAAGTGCTACAATTTCTCCTGTAGTTACAGAAAAACTAACATTATTTAATACTATCTTTTTGGAAAAATTTTTATTAATTTTCTATCGTAAGTTTCATAGTTTTCCTCCTTTTATCTTTTCTAAAATGACTTCACATAACTTCTCCATCGATAATCCTAAAAATTTCCATTCCATGATTAATTCTTTTAACTTTCCATCAATCTTCTTCTCATTATCCATAATTAATCACCCTTTCGAAATTCTAACTTAATTTTTTTCTAATAAATCTTCTTCCGAGATTCCTCTTATTTTTACTTCCCTAACTAAATCCTCAATTATCGAATCTATTAGTTCATAATTTGGAACAATATTATCAAAATTATTTGTAATAAAAAGTACCTCTCCCTACTATTGTTGTAATTATCTTTTCACTTTCTAACTGCTGAAATGCTTTTTGAATTGTACTAACATTAACACTAAGCATTTTCGAAAAATTCTCTTACCGATGGTAATTTATCTCCCTCCTGTAATAAATTTTTGCTTATCATAGACTTGATTTGATCTACTATTTGTTTTATAAATCGGTTTCTCTGATAATGAATCAATTTGAAACATAGTGACCTCCTTTCTAAGTGTACCATACATCAGCCATACACCTCTCTACTTAAAGTGTACCATCACATCACTCATCATACACTGCAATAAAAATAAGATATAATAATAAATTTCAAAGAAACAATTATTATATCTTAATCTTACTTACTTTATCATAAAATCGTACCAATTTTTTCGATAATTCATTTTTGTAAATCTATTTATTTAACTTTTTATTTAATAATGGTTTTAGTACAACTCTAAAAAATTGAATCAGCTATTATTATACCAACTGCTAATCCTATTGCACCATAAAAACTATTTAAGAAAATTTTACCAGAATTACCATAATCATCTAACAACAATGTTCGGAACGCATCATAAATAGTTACCCCAGGCACCACAGGTACAAGTCCTGGAACGAAATATACAGTTACAGGATTTTTAAATTTAATCGCACAAATTTGCCCTATATTAGCCAATAATAACGAACATACTAAACTTGACATAAATACACTATGTCCATGGCTCCACATCTCCCAGTATCCGCACCATCCTATCGCACCAATTATTCCACCAGTTACCAAAGTTTTTCTTGGGACATCGCAAATAATTCCGAAAGATACTGAAGATATGAAGCTAAATACAAAATGATATAGCAGCAACAAGGCATGACTCATTACAGCAAGCATTATACCACACCTCCCAATAGCCTAACTATGAAATATACGGTCACTATTCCTGCACCTAACGCAAATGCCACACAGAAACTTTCAATAAATCGAATAGATCCAGAAATAAATCGTTTAGCAATAATGTCTCCCATAGAATTAGTTATCGTAATACCTGGTACAAGAGGCACTACTGCACCTATCATAGCAAGTCTTAGTGAATGTCCATTTAATAATACAAAACCAATATAGCCCGCTATACCTCCGACAAAAGTACTAATATACTCAGAGATAAAAGGTGCTTTTAAATAATCTATAACTTTAATATAAACATAAAATGCTACTGCTCCAGCTATTCCTCCTGGTATAACATCCCAAAAGTTACCATCAAAGATTAATACGATACTACCACTAAGAACCCCTGAACAAAGAACTTTAAACCAATCTTTTATAGGACTCTTTTCTTCTTGAACTCTTTTAAGTGCTTTGTACATATCTGGTAAACTTATTTTTCCTGATGTAAATGCCCTCGATAGTGCATTAACTTCCGAAATTTTTGTTAGATTGTAGTTTCTATCACCTACCCTTCGAAAATCAGTCCCAAAACCTTCAATCCTAACAAAAATACCAGTTAAAGTCACATGTGTATAATATTCATCAGTACGCTCATCACCAACACCATGTTTAATGATTCTCTCAAGCGTATCTTCTGTTCTATATACCTCAGCTCCATTTTCCATTAATATTTTTTTCCCTGCAAGTAACGCTGTTTTCATCAATAACTTCTCATACATTACTCTTCTCCATTTAAGATTAGATATGAAAAATCAAATTAAATAAAAACCATATATAATTACATAGTTTTTAAATAAATTGAAAAATTCACTACGTATCTAATCAGCTTACCTTCCATAAATAAATTTTAAAATCATTATATCATAAAACCATGTATAAAAAACATAGTTTTTCAATTATACAAATTAAATAATCATAGGCTGTTAGTTCCAAAAGTAAAGGGAGTGACTCAAAAAATCTTGATTTCAGAGAAACAAGATTTTTGTTGAATCACCCTTCAAAATTTATTAGATTCTAAAAATCTTAACACTAACTCGCAGTCTTGACTATGAGTTAATCATTAAATTTCACAGATTCAAAAGGTTAAAGGTAATTTTATAATTATTATTTTTATATGCGTTCACACTATAACTTTGTTAATACTGTACTTTATATCCTTATACTAATAGTGATATAATTATAATTCTATAAATTCATCACATAACTCCTCTATATCATCTTTGATATGTGAAGTTAAAATAATCAATCTATTATCGTTAATATAGTAAATATTCTTTTAGTTTTAGTATGACTTTTTCATCTAATCCATTGAAACATTCATCTAGTATTAATATATCAGGATTTGTCATGAATGCCTGAATAATCAATACTTTTTGTTTTGTACCCTAACGAAAGATCCTTGTATTTCTTGTCCTTATGCTCGAATAAATCATAAAATTCAATCCAAAAATCAAGATTAATATCTTTATTATCGCTTAACATCTTAATAGTATTTAAATTATCGTATAAAGTATAATTTTCTATGAAATCTGGTTTTTCTATTACAATTCCTGCATTTTTATAAAATTAAATTTATTACGAAGTTTTTACAGTATCTTGATAAACAGAACCCTTTAGTTAAAAACACTATATCCGCATAATATCTTTAAAAAGTGTTTTTCCTTTCCCATTTTTCCTGTTACTCCATAAATTTTTCCATTTTCAAATTTTATCGAATAATTTTCAAATATATACTTACCATTAAATCTTTTTATAACCATTTTTATTTCTAACATATTAATCCCTCCTAAAGATCTTTCGTACTATACATTTTTAAAAATACTAAAAAAATATCACTAATATCATAATTAAATAATAATAAACAAATGAAATATTATTTAAAAAAATACAATGTAAATAACTATTGTTAAATAACTAAAAACCCATTACAATAACCTTATTAAAATTAAATACTGTATTAATCAATAATATCATAAAAAATAAAAAGTATATTTTAACTATTTCTAAATTACCTACTAACAAACTTCTAAGACATATTTCTTTAAATTTATAAATATATATTATATTAAAAATAAATATATACCCAAAGTAAGAAAAATAAAAAGATTCTTAAATAAATATAGTATCACTTTAAAATAATATTGAATTATGTTTCTACTATGAAATTTTATTATTACTTTTAAAATTATTTAAACTAACAGAAAAGACATTAATAAAATTCCACAACATTAACGTATATAGGCTAATCAAAAATTAGTTGTGTAATGTTAAGTTGGTGTTCCAAAATATATACATTATTAATATAATTTTTTATAAGTATATCGTAAGATAAATCATGATATATTTCCAATATAAAAAGTAAAAATTACCAGTATAACATTCATCTGAAATTTTTGATAATAATTTTTTTCATACTTAAAACTCTTTTCTTTTAAATAGTTTAAATATAAAATAAATAAAAAAATAAGATAAATATAAGTTCTAATTATTTCATAAAAATAAACTTTAGAATTAATACACCAAGAAATAGAAATATCAAGTTGATAGTATTGTCCTATATGTAATTATAAATCTATTTCCTATATATAAATCAAATAGAAAAATATAAAAACTCTTATGTAATTATAATTATAATCAAGTATCTCAGTTAAAATTAAACTAGTTAAGAAAATAACCAGTATGTGACTTATCCAATACAAAAATAAAAACTAAATGTAGAATTATTAAAGTAATTTAAAAACACTATCTTTAGAAAAAGAAACTCAAGTTAGCACCCGGACGTGTTTAATATCATAACAATGACTAGTGTCGTAATAAAAGATATTACGTAGTAATCAGTTGAACATGGATATTTGGTTCTATTTGGATGGGTTGTTCTGTTTTCCCTGGACTGTAGTGTGGTTC
>BNJS01001315.1_pt1 | contig 27001 bp, 59 predicted proteins | sample 8540461 | NCBI WGS metagenome assembly BNJS01 (sample SAMD00202454, study PRJDB9452) | human saliva metagenome | isolation source: human saliva | place: Japan | reverse complement strand
GAAGTTACGTATTGCTGCATCCGCCTCGTGAACTGAATGAGAAGCTGCTGGATCGTCGCATCCGAGCCTGCATAGCCCATGATGTTGAAATAGTACGGTTCGATGGCATCAAGATAGCTCTGATACTGGAGCCCCGTGACCGCCGCACCGTTTGTGCCGCCCGTCAGCTTCTCGCCCGCCTTCGCCTCGAGATTCCCCGTACGCGTCCATGTCACATAGTCGTTATCCGCGACATCCACCCATGCCTTGACGTTCTTCTGTTCGTTCACCTTGCCGGCGAGCCGTCAACGATCATATAGGTCGTCACGTCAAATGCGCTCGCGTTGTCGACGTTTGCCGCTACGGACACCGTGATGTCATTCCCGCGTTTGCCCGGATACTTTGCCTTCGCCAGTGCGCAGGATGCCGCCGTCGCGCCGTTGTCGAGGCGGTAGAAGTACCCCGTCTTAAGATTGAGGAAGAGATCGCGCAGGGACTTGAGCTCCGGTGCGGTATACGCATAGCCGAAGATCGAAAGGCTGCGCTCCTGAAAGTCCTCTGCCGTCACGGCGAGACACGCTTCCAACGACCCAGTCCAGCCTCAAGGGACATCGTTGCATAGCCGCGATCCGCGATGTCCGTCGATGCCCGCACACGACACAAAATTGATATACGTCCTGTGCAGTTTTTGTTTTGAAACAGCCGTACCGCCGCCCAGTGCCATAAAATCACATTTCCCGACCGTCGCCTCAGCGACAATCCCTGCCATGCTCCTCCACCATCTGATCAACCTCGGCGAAGGTGTATTCCTCTCCTCGAGGAGGATCGGCGGAGCGCGTCGCAGCATCGGGCGTACTCGCCGATGCCGCAAGCGCCTCACGCGCGTCGCAGCGTGCCTCTGCACCGCTTTCTTCGTCCACATTCATCATCCTTTCACACGCTGACGCTGTGTCAACGTTCCATCGGCGGGACTTTCTCACGCTCACGGAGACGCACACGTCATAGTCCGCCAGCGTAACGCCGTCATCGTATCTCTGCCTCCGTGCGCGATGCGCGGATGAGGTCGTCCCCATACGGATGTATTCGAGCCCCATGAGGAAGCGTATCCGTGACCTCCTGTATCTCCTCGACGCTCCATCCGTGCGCGGGAAATAATCGCACGTCAAAAGCTGTGCCGCCGATAGTGGCGGTTTGCCAAGCTTTTGCCTCCCAGGCTACGCGAAGCGGCAAAATGAAAAAGCAAGGTTCTTCAAACCCCGCCCGATTTTCATCCCGATGCACTTCAACGTCGGGAAACAGCTCGCCAAGACGAACGATGATCCTGTCCACAATGTCATTTCCCATGATCCTCCTCAAAATACCGCTGAATATTTCGCGCCAGAATCGCAGGTGCCGCACCTCCACCCTCGCGGGCAGAGGGTCAGCGTTTCCCGCAAACTCAGTGATTTTTGTGCGCTTCAATCGTTGGAACAAAGCGCCCAGGTCTGCTCGATGCCCATATTCGACATAGGAGGCATATTCTGTGTTATTGACGAGCCTCAACCCGATAGGTATTGCCAATCCTCTGCACACGAATCTTGCCCTTGAGCAGCGATCGACCACCGCGTCGCAGCCTCCCACCGCCCGCGATTCGTTTGAGTTTCACCTTTCCTTTGTTTTTCCACGCTTATACTTTACAACGCCTCATCTTTTGCATACATCACTTCCATGGTGATCTTTTGCAGGTGTATCTTTAGTGATCTTTCGCAGAAAACGCGTGTGTAAGATCGCCGAGGCAGGCCTCGTAGAACTGCTGACGCCTGCAGGTGTCGCGACTTGCTTCAGCTTCGCTTTCGAACGCCTTCAGCTCGCGTGTGTCGATCTTTGCCATATGGATGCTCCTCCCACCGTGTCAGCGGAACCCTTGATGCGACTCGTAGACCGCAGGAATGCCCGCGCAGGAAAAAGGTACGCATCGGTGCGCTGCGAGTGACGGTCACGCGGGCTCGCTGGCCGATGTCAATAGCAGGCGCGGTAAAGAGCGTGATCGTCGCGACGGTGCTGTCCACCGTGTCCGACCGCCCCGCAGCGTGATGGTCTTATAGCTGACACGGCAGGGCACATCCTGCGCGTCACCGACCAAACGAGCGCGGTGATGTTCTTCGTTCTTCTTCCTTCGCGCGCCTCCTCAACAGTCATTTCTGTCATGAGATGTCTACCGCACGCTTTACCGCGAAATTTTCGGTAACATGAGAGAGATCACGCTCCCTTGTGAGTACGCGCACAGCGCGTCCTACGCTGCTCTGTGCTTGTCCCGCCGAGTTCGACGGTCGTCACCTCACGGATGGACTTCACGACCTCCGCGCCCTCCGTGCCGAGAATCACGCCCTTTTGCAGAGCGAGAAATTTGCCTGCCGTCAGTTCGTCGAGTAGCACCCGCAGCCCCTCGGGGATCTCTGTCACGTTGCAGTCATTCTTGATGTGCTGCTCAACGTCGCTGTAGATGTACGAGAGACGGGCAAGTCAATATCCTGCACCTCGTAGCCGACGGATGCCTTGATCAGCATCCGCACATCGGCGATCATTATTTGCCGCCCTTCTTGCCATCGGTGATTTCGGGGTTCTCCGGCGCAGGTATGGTCTCCTCCGTCGGCGTAGTGAGAACCTCCTCATGGAAGCCCTGCGCCATCAGCCCCTGCGATTTGATGTCCCGTCTCTGCGTACTGCACCTCGTTCAGTCGTACCAATCTTGTCATGATGTACCTCCTTACGCGCCGATGTTCGCCCAGACACCCGCGAGCTTGTTGCGCGGAACTCCAGAGGTCATGGAATTTGCGATAGTCGAGCTTCCACGCGTCCGCCTTCTGGTTCATCCGGCGCGAAAATGCGTACCCTGTCCGTCTTGGAGATCGCAATCGGCGCACGGCGCGAGATGATGATCCAGTTGATGGACTTTGCACCCGTATCCGCCTTTGAAGCCGCCCGTCCCTGTCCCGTCGTCTTGCCGTCGTTGAACACGTATGCCGTCTTCATGCGCGCGAGGGCACGGAGAAGATCGGAATCTCGTTGTAGGTCTTGACCTTCGTGTCGATTGCACCCGCTTTTGAACTGCGCCACGTCCAGATGCCGCTCAATGTTCTTCACATTGTTCAGCACCGTGCGAATCGGTGTCGCCATGAGGATGAGAAGCGGCTCGCTCTCGCCGATCGTGTCCTGCAGATCGGTGATCTCCTTGTCGAGCTGTGCGAGGATGTTCGTCTCGCTCGGCGTGAATCCGTCCGTCGTGCGGTGCGCATTCTTCGCGAGCGCGGCGATGCGGCTGTAACGGTACGCATCCACCTCGGGAACGACCTGCATCCGCTGGAACTCGCCCATGACCGTCCCTGCCGAGGCGATAAAGTTGCTCTCATCCACATCCATGGAGTCAAGCTGGAACGTGCGGCCGCGATCCTGCGTCAGCTTAGTCGTCGTAGGTCAGCGTCACGGCACCCTGATTGAACCCGTTGTCGCGGTCATAGCGTGCCATGCCCGTGGTCGAGATGCGCGGCATGCGAACCGTGTCGCCGCCGTTGTACTTCACGTTCTGCGCGTTGCTCTCCATCCAGCCCGATGTCGCCTCGATGCCCATCTGCTTGTCAAGCGACTGCTGGAAAATCTTTGCCATCTCAAGTGTATTGATTGCCATAGAATCCTACTCCTTCCTCTTACAGCCCCATCGCTGTCTCAAACTGCTGCTGAACGCTCGGCGCAGGTGTACCACCACCATTGCCCCCGGGCGGGTTCAGCCCCTCAATCCGCACCATATCCTCCTCGAGGTATGCGTCAGATTCCTTGAGCTTCTTGATCTGATCGTCAAGCCCCTTGATCTTGCCGTCCTCCGCCTCTGCACCGTCGAGCTGCAAAAGCGCACGGACGGCAGCGATGTTCTTCGCCTTTGCGCCGAGCAGGGACTTTTCAACAATCGAATCAATCTCCATCGCCTTGACCTTTGCGGCGTGCTCTTTGTCGCGCGCATCGGCGGCAGCCTTGAGCTCGTCGATCTGCTTGACGAGTTCGGCGTTGTCCTTGTGATCCTTTTTCAGCTTGTCGAGCTCCCCGCGTGCGGTCTTGCTCTCATCCTTTGCCGCCTTGAGTTCGTCCTCCTTGGCGGTGTAGCGGCTCTTCTCGACGTAGTTCTTCTCGTAGTCCTCCGCGACCTTCGCCACCTGCTCATCGGAGACCCCGAGAGCCTTGAGTTCGTCCTTTGTCATAGATTCCTCCATTCTGATAGATTGCTATACCGGCATGATTCAGTGCGCCATCGCACCACCTCCTTAAATCGTGTTATAATCCTCCTCGAAAGGGTGAAATTATGACGGATACAGAAACAAAGATTCTTGCGGAGCTCTACCGATGCCACAAACAGGGCATCCCCATCCGTTCGTTGTATTCAACGACGTTGCGAGGGAACAACGCCGACGCACGCAAAGCCATTGAATCATTGGAAGAGCAGGGTTGCATCGTCGTCCATGGCTACGCGATTGGCAGTGCTATCTGCCAACTGACGGAGGCGGGACTTATCCTCTGTGATGAAACCCACCCCTTCAACCCGTGACCGCAAAAACCAAAGAATCATCTCCACCGCCTGCCCTATTCCGCCCCACGCGGAAGGGTAGGCGGCAACTTCTTTCATGCCTTCCATCTCTCCGTCAAAATGAACGATCCTCATAAATTCCCCTTGCGCCATGACTGACGGAAGAAGATTGCGTGTTCACTTACCGTCGGGCGTGAGGAAACAAACGTGTTTGACGCTGAGGTCAATGCCGAAAATCTTCATGGGCCCCCTCCTGCATCGCGTGTGAGCTCGGCAGAAATATTCTTCATAACCTCGTCCACATCCACCTGTGGCGGTGATTCTTCAAGGCGAAGGATCGCCACTATTTCGTCCTTCGTCCCTTCAATGATGATACATGGTCCGCTCCTTTCAAAATGTGCATCAAAAAACCCGCCCATAGTTGAGCGGGTTCGGTATTGAGCGATCAGATTAAATGTCTTCGCAGGCCTCAATACTCACATGCAAAAACGCTCCAATTCTAGCAGTAGCCTCTTGTTTCGGCGTATCAAGATGAGGACGTTATCTCTATGATACAAATCTGCAGAGAACAACATCTCTCTGACATTCATCAAGAACTTCGCTTCACAATATTTGGCATGACGCTCAGTTTCTAAAGTGAAGGCCTTAATATGTCTTGGCTCGCGTCGCGAATCCTCTATTTTGTAGATTTTCATCTGTTCCAGCCTTTCTTTTTTCAAACTTAAGAGGAGCTTGATGCCTAAGCGCACTGCCTCCCCTCTTGTAATGTTTGTTCTCTCGCAGTAGGCGTGTAATTGCGATTCCGTATCAGCATCCAGTCTAACACTATATCGAATGTCCATAGGATTGTTCGATTTTGGACGCCCTGTTTGTGCCTTCATATTTCCCCCTTTTTGCCATGCATAAATTATAATTTACGCGTGGCAAAAAGTCAAGAGTTTTGCGATTTCCCCATAAGAAAAGCACTCTGCATTTCGCAAAGTGCTTTTTGTTTATACTGCAACAGACTTCTGGGCCCCAGAATGAGGATCTCCACGTCGTCTCGGTACCTCCAACGTCCCCCAGATGCTCTCACCGCGCAGAGTTTCCTGCACTCCGTGGGCGTGAGAGCCTGTCATCTATAAGACTCCTCGGCTTATTTACTTCTTCCATACCACACACCCGCCTTTCTGCAAGATTTCAAAAACTCATGAGCAGCCGATTCTTGATTAGATTCCGTCCCATCCTCATGTAAACGGTACTTCTTAATCAAATAATCCAGCAACTCTTTTTGCACTATTATACTCGAAAAGCCCTCCCTTTTTGCAATACATGAACATCACCTTGATTTGTTACTACAGTCATCAGCCCGATATGAGGGTCAAAAACAAAAGTAGCAATATCCGCGATAGAAAAAAAGTGGATGTTGAAGGATGATTGTGCTGCAAGAATCAACTCATTTGCATAGATGCTCTTTTTCAGAGACAGCAAGTTCCGTATTCAACTGGAGCGAAACCCGATCTTCTTTTCCGTAGGTAACAACCCTTCTTGAAAAAAATCTATCGGGACAGCATAAGCAACTTCATTGCTGTTGTTATGAAGCTGCGCATCGCGAAAGCAGTTCTTTATGCAAAGTCCTTAGAGATTCATTCTGAGCAGAGGAAAATCCAGGAATCTCAACAAGGGAAACCTTGCTAACGGCAATATCTGTGATCATAATTTTTGTGATCGCGTTTCTTTGCCTGCTCAAGTTATCCCTCCTGTATTCATTATATCAGGTTCTTTCTCCTCACTCAACTTTTCGACATATTTCTCCTTCCACTCCTCATAACTCAGCTTGCTGTCCACCTGCACGGTCTTCCCCGTTTTCGGATCGCGCGGTCGCGCGTGTCTCGCCCTCCGTGAATTCGTCATCGAAATACGGGCATGTGGTTGATCGGCGGTGACGGTGGAGCGACGGGGCGGTGATGCCGAGCGCTGAACTCTGAGAGGGAAGCACGCTGCGTCCATCCCTCGGCACGTCTCCGATGTCCTGCTGTCAAGTGTTGCCACGAACTCATATTGCTCCACGCCAAGGTCGCGGAATGCGTCCAGTTGTCCCCGTGAGGAAAAAGAACGCCGCCTCCGTCTCTACGAAGCCGCGCCGCCGCCGCTACGGGCGGCTTCTCATGCGCCCCGCGATCCGCTGTGCAATCTTGCCGTATGGCTCGCCGCGTATCAGTCCGCGCGTCAGCTCTCCTTGCAGTGTATTCAGCAGGCGCTCTTTGTCGCGCCAGATGCGGTCAGAAGTTCAGCCCATCGGATACCCACGGTTTCTTTGGGATGCGGTCAGCATCTGCCTCGAGGATGCGAGCGAGGGTTCAACCCTTTTTCTTCTGCACTCTGTACGCTGTGCGCATCTGCGCGTCGGGGTAGATGTCGCACAGCACGTCCGTGAGGCGTGCATTCCCCTTTTGCCGCAAGCTTTTCGACGTGCTGTGCCCATCTGCATCCGTATCGCCTCGAGGCGGTCAGTGTGGACGCGTGCGGAGGCATTCTTTTAGTTTCTGGATATGCGCCTCGGAAAGATCCGCTTTTCTTGGCATACTTGATGTATTCGTCCACCGTCCAGCGAAACTCAGCAAGTTCTCGCTCCGTCAGCACCGCCGTGCCTCGGCAAGAGCTCATTTTGTTCTCAGCGGCGAATCGCGCATACCAACGCTGAGTCATCGTCATTCAGGTCTTGCGCGGTCTGTCGGTACTCCCTGACCATCTCCGCGCTGAGGATCGTCCGCCTTGCGAAGCTCCGCCTCCGTCAGCTGCTCGAATCGCTCTGCCCAGTACTTATCGTGCTCCATGCTCCTCACCCTACCGGATACATGCCCCGCATCTCCTCCGCCTCATCGGCGCGCTCTTTTTGAGACGCTCAAGCTCTGCTTTCGTGTCCTTCGTCCACGGATGATTTGCGACGATGGTCTCACGGCTGATTACACCCTCGGAATCGCGGCGGTCCGCAATCGCCTCCGCCTCGTTGATGAGAATGTCGCGGTTAAAGACGAACTCCACCGTCTCAGGGCTCGACCTTCTTCCAGCCGCAGCCTGGCAACACCGACGAACCACATGAGACGCTCCAGCGCCGCTTGAAACTCAAGCTCCATATCGTTAGCGTCAAGGTCAATGTCCGAGTACATCGACTGGATGTTCATTTTGATTCGGGTTGTTCGAAAGCCGGTCGTCCTTGGCGTCGAATCCGCAGCCGTTCTCGATGATGGCACGCTTGAGGGAGACGCAGGACGAGCTCATAGTTCTGCGCATTGACCTCGATGGAGAGCGTCTCCGCCGCCCTTGCCGCTGTCTGTGTCGCGCACCTGGCTGCGCCAAGGTCGATAGATTCTTGCGGAATCCTCCGGCTCCTCGCCGTCATAGTTGTGGATGACGAGAATCGTGCTCCGTGCGTCCTCCTGCAGATTGTCAGCGAATGTCGAAAGCAGCGTGTTGAGTGCGTCCTGCAGGGACTTCACGCGTGCGATCAGCGGACGCTCGGCACTGTTCGCGCGAAACACGATAAGCGGCACGCGATCCCAATTCATCGGCACGCCGCCCACCTGCAGAATAGGGCGAATCCTCCGCCTCCACGTCGGGAAGGAGTTTCTCGGAATCAAAGGTAAAGTACCGCACGCCCTCTTTCGAGAAGTACTGCACCTGATACTCTGCTTCTTCGTGCGTCCCTCGTAGTACTCGAGGGTGTAGACGCGCAGGAAGGAGATCAGCTCTCGTGCGCGTCATCTGCCCAGAACGGAAGAATCTCCTCCGGCGCAAAACGGCGAAAGCGCAGCTCGTTATCCGCAAAGTAGGGATATAGATATCCGACACCCGCATTGAGGCAGTCCTCGCAGACCTGCTTCAGCGTGCGGCGAAAATGCCTGATTAAATACGGGCTTTTGCTGTGCGCCGAATGCCTCGTTCTCCGTCTTGACCTCAAAGGGCTTGGCGAGCAGGTAGCTTGCCTTTTGATTGACGAGTTTGCCGTATTGGTTGTCGATGATGATGTTGTTCGGCAGATTGCGCACCGTGGTCTTTTTGCCGCCGTCGCCGATCGCGCTGCGTCTTCTGGAGTACGTCATGCTCGCCGCGCGCGTAAGCCTGCCCGATCATCATCTGACGGCGTTTCTCGAGGCGAGCCATGCCGCCGTCTCGACCTCGATAAAGTCCTCCTCGGTCATAACGGATCTGCACCGCTCCGTGTGATGTGCCGTATCACGTCCATAAAGGACGCAGCCTGCCTCCTCACTCAAAAACTGTACAGATCACCCGCGCCGATCTTCTCAGCAATACCTGTTGTCGCATCGGGCGCGTCATCGTGCTTGTTCTTGCCCTCGCGCTGATACCGCGTCATGGCGTCATAGTACTCCGGCCAACGGTCGCGCCCAGTTGGTCGGGAAATAGATGTGCTCCATCACCCATGTCGCATTGGAGAGGATCCGCGCCGCCTTGTTGCGCGACTGGTGGAACGGTCGGACGATGGTCTTGTTGCTCCCGAACGTCTCCCGCAGATGCCGCTCCACCGAACGCGCGAATCCGCGCCCGCCCGAGTTGGACTCAATATCGGCGATATTGACACCGTTTTTGTGCAGCATCCGCGCCGCCTGCGGCTCTGTCTCCTCCATCGGGGCTTTCGTATAGAGCACGTCGAGCACATAGGCCTCTTTCGCGTACACACCATAGACGATGGCGCAGAGGTAATCCTCGCCCGTGTCCGCTGTGTCGACATACGCCTTGACCGACGTGAAGAGCGGATGCCCGCTGCTGTCACGGGGCACGTCATCGTATGTCTTGAGCGTACTGTACAGCCGCCCTTTGATGTCGATCGGCTCCTGCTGATAGTTCGCAGAGGCAATATCCGCGCCCATCGCCCGTACTTTGTCCTCGTAGGACTTGCGCGAGAGAATTTCATCGCAGAGCATCGTCCCGTCGCCCTGCAGTGCCTTCATGGAGATGTGGCGGATGCGGCGGTCAGCGAAATGTCTGAGTACATTGCCCGCAAGGTCATCCGATGCCCAGCGCGTCATAATGACGATGATCTTGCCGCCCTCCCTCAAGACGCGAGAGCATGGTGTTCGTGAACCAATCCCAATGCTTTTCCTTGACCGTCTCGTTATATGCCTCTTCCGCGTTCTTGATGAGGTCGTCGATGATCATCAGCGAGCAGCCGAAGCCTGTCGCTGTGCCCGTTGGAGAGGTCGCAAGATAGCTGTTATAGCCGCCCGCAAGACTCCATAGATTCATCGCCGCGTCACCCGCCTTTATCGCTACGCCGGGGAAAGATGTCACTATAGACGATGCGTGCGCGTCCGCCTTGATCTCCTGGATGCTGTTGCGGACGTTCTTCGAGAACACCGTCGAGGCGTTTCGTTGTACGATCCTGTCATGATCTTCTCTTTCGGATTCCTGCCGAGGATCCACTCAACAAACAGCCCTGCCGTGCGGCTCTTGCCGTGACGCGGCGGCTCGTTGATGACAAGCACCTCATCCCCACCCTCGTAGAACGCCTGCAGCACATCGCAGAGCTCACGGAGATAGGCGCGTTCGGGCTTGTAGAAGTCCGGCGCGCGCAGACAGCTAATAAAAAGAACTCGCGCCGTGCAAGTTCCAATTTTGCTTGGAGAATCAGCCTGCTATCCACTGTCGATCACGTTCCGCAGCTCTTCCGTCGAAAGCCCCTGCAAAGGGATTCTCAACGGTCGCCCTGACTTCGATCTTGTCGTTAAACATACCGATATGCCTCCCAAGAAGCTCAGTGCCTTGATCTTGTCGCAGAGTTTGACCTCGATACCGTTCGCACCCTGCTTGATTCCTGCAAGCGCGGCACGTTGATCGGCAGAAAGCTCCGCTGTCTCCGTTAACGTGACTGTCTGATATGAAACCTCGGTAGCCGTCATCCTTCTCGACTGTCCGCGTCTCGACTTGTACATAGTCCGTCGCATCCGCAAAGGCAACGCGTGCAAGCTCCATGACGACACGCTCCTGTGTCACCTCTGTACGCCGTTGGAGGTCTTTTTGACGGCGCGAAATTTCACGCTGAATGTTATCTTTTGTCAACAACCTGCCCGCAATACTTCTTGCCGAGCGTTCACTGTATCCCGCACGAATCGCCGCCTGTGTCCCGTTGAAGTCGATTAACCACTCATCCACGAAACGATCCTGCATCGGTGGCAGTTTCACGTCGTCACCTCCTTCCTGCGCATGCAAAAAGGGCACCGCGTCTGCAGTACCCTCACTATTCACAGCTTATACTATATCACAGGCCTTTGTGTCCGTTTGTATCCATTTTTCAAAAACAGCCTCAAACTCATTCAGAGCTTGCCCGTGTAATTTGTGTATGTGGTGATACGCATAGCCAAGCCCCACCGCGATATACTCCCAGCTTTCACCCCACAGATACCGACGTTTCAGCACCTCACGATAACGGCCATCGGCGATCTGCTCGATCAGCACCCCCGCCTCATTTTCGCAACGCAACGAGTTTATCCCATTTTGCATTGACCCGCTCAGCCTATCCCTCCAATACCGCAATCGCATCGGAGAGATCGCCGATCTTGCCTCCGGTGACTTTATCTGCGTCATACTGGACCGCTTTCAGATGCAAGATATCGGCTTTTGCTTGTTCGTATTCTTGCTCAAAGTTTCAGCTCCGCTCTGCATCTCGGACACGCCAGAGATACGCCCGCACTTGTTTTGTGTCAGTCAATTCGCATCTCCTCCAAGTCCCGCAAAGCCCATCGAGAGATGCCGCAATGCCCGTGCTACGTGTTCTTCTGCAGGGATATCTTTCCACGTCTCGCCGGGATGCTTCTTAGCGCCCGCCGTCAGCCCGGTTGCCACTTCGTCGAGCCATCCGCAGTCAATGTACCGGTACTCGTTTTTCTCCTCGTCCTGTGGATATTTCTGCTCTGCCATTTTTCTGACCTCCGATCAGCTCAGCCTTGTCCGAAATAGCATCCGCAAAGCGTTCCTTCTCGAATCGATTCAGTGCTGCGTACACCCGCCCGACGATGCCGCGAAATGATTTCCGGATCCACCTCCATCCGCAAGGCGCATGCACGCCTAGGCGCATAAAAACCGCACAGTGGCCTTGCGCTGACGAAAATAATCGACAAGATCGGAGCCGCCGCGCATCGAACGCGGCGTAAAGGTCTGCCCATCCGCAACGTTCACTGCCTTGCTCGAAAAAGCGATAGCTCACACTCAGCTGGTCACCGCGCGTATATGCTGTAAGCCCTTCCTTACGCCACACCAACAGCGGTGTCGAAATATGCTTTTTCGGCGTACACGTACTCACCGACTTCAGTGCTGCAAGAAATTCCGTAAGCTCATTGACGCAGACAAGCACATACGGCTCGCCACCGTCAATCGGCGGCAGAAGCTTGTCATAGTTCGGCATTTCCATATCCTCGCGCATAAGACCGCTCTGCAAATCAAAAGTTCCCTCTCGGCCGGAAGCATCCTCCACCCAGATGCAGCTATACCGATTCGACGCATAGGCTCGCCTCGCATGATAGCGAATCACAGCCTCGGTTTCGTCCTTATCCAAGACCTTCTTGACATTCTTCATGAAAAATCAGCATTTCGTAAGTCCTCCCTTACCGCGCCTTGTAGCGCTCTATCCTTGCTGACCGCATCCAGCATGCCTCTCCTGCCCTGCGGCCTTGCCTTCCAGTGCCCGCATGACATCCTCGTCGATCGTTCCCTTTGCGACGAGGTGATGCAGCATCACAGGCTCCGTTTGTCCCGGACGATGTAGACGCTTATTCGTCTGTTGATATGCCTCGAGGCTCCATGTCAGTCCGTACCAGATAGCGATATGCCCGCCGTGTTGGAGATTCAGCCCATGCCCCGCGCTCTGCAGTGCACCAAGAGAATCGGGTATGCGTCCGATGTTCCAATCGCGAATATCCTCCGCCGTGTTGAGTTCCCGCGCCTTTGGGTGCATCGCCGCCGCAGCTGTCAGATCATGTCGATAGCTGTAGATCACCATGACACTCTTGCCCTCGTTGCGAGGCAATGATCTCATCCAGCGCCTCAAGCTTTCGCCTCGTGGATCTGCACAACTTCTTTTCTGCGTCATAGACGGATCCATTCGCCATCTGCGGCAGCTTGTTTGTCAGCGCGGCGACAGATGCAACAGTGATATCCGTATCCCCGACACTGAGGACAAGCTCTTTCTCCATCTCGCGGTATCGCTTCAGTGCCTCATCCGGCAGCTGCACCTTCACAACGTTCTGCATCAACGGCGGCGGTGTCAGATAGTCTTCGCTCTTCATGCTGACGCAGATGTCACCGATTTTACGGAATATCTCTTTGTCGGCGCCGGGACGCAGATCGTAGCTGTATACGACATAGCCGTTCTGCTGTCCGGGTCGGAAATATCGCTCACGGTACTCCGTCAGTGTCCTGCCGGGCGTTCACCGCGATCGAGGAGATACAGCTGACTCCACAGATCCATCAGGCCGTTGGGGGCGGGCGTCCCCGTGAGAAGCACAACGCGCTGTATCAGCGGACGCACTTTCCGCAGCGCTTTGAATCTCTGCGACGCAGGATTTCTTGAAACTGCTCGACTCGTCGATTACCACCATGTCAAACGGCCATTTTTCACGGTGAGTAGCCGACCAGCCACTTCACAACATCGCGGTTGACGACGTAAATGTCCGCGTCCGCCCGCAGTGCCGCTTCGCGCGTTGCCCTGTCGCCGACAGCGATGGACGTGCGGAGATTCTGCGTGTGCGCCCACGTCTCACACTCATCACGCCGGGTGCTCAGCGCCACCCGCGCGGAGCGATTACAAGCACTTTGCGCACGGCGAAGCGGTCATATATCAGCTCGTCGATCGCGGTCAGCGTCGATACCGTCTTGCCCATGCCCTTATCCAGCAGGGAGAGCGACGGCAGGGTGTATCGATAATCCGCTGGATCGCGTACTGCTGATACGGGCGCGGTACGAACTCCCTACGCATTGAAGAAGAACTCACAGAACGTGCGGATATCTGCATCCGAGCGGATAACGCAGACCGGAAAGCCCATCGCGCGAATCTCTCTGTGCGCTGCTTCCTGCGCCCGCCGGAGTTTCCCGCCCGGGCGTTTGATCTCTGCGAAGGCGATTCTGCCATCCGACATCAGCACAATGCGGTCAGGCACTCCGATGCGTCCCGGGGGACGAATTTCATCGCGAGCCCTCCGGCCTCCTTGACCGCCTTCACAAATTTCCGTTCGACTTGTTTTCCGTTATTGTTTCATCGGGTCGGAACAGCCTTGAAAAAATATTTTTCATTTTTCCTCCTTCACCCCCTTGACAAATCTAGTGGAACCTGTTACGCGCGTGCGCACATGCGCGGACACTTTTACGGAAATAAGGGAAAATATAGGGGGTATATCCTTATTTCGAACATCTCTATACAAAACAAAGTTCCAAAGTTCAGCATACTCCATCTCCTTGATTCTCTAAGACTTTAACCCGGAACTTTCTAAGTTCACTAAAGTTCAAAGTTCCACTTTTTTCTAACTTTATTTTCATAACTGGAACTTTTCTCCCATCTGTGGAACTTTCTCAAAGTTCCACTTCTACCCCTCAGAACGAACCCCTTTTGCTTCCCATAATGTAGAAATCGGATGCCTCCACTCGGTTGATCCCAGCCCTTCATCTTACGCAAAACATCATTGATTTCTATTGATTGCGTTCGAGTTAGCTTTTTAGGATCTCCGTTCAGGAGCTCGACCCAGACCTCCATCGCGTAGACACGGTCACTGCTACCTGCCCTTCGGGCATGTCCAGCCATCGCCATGGATATAGATCGCGGCGCTCTCCGACGTCAACTTTGCCCCAGCCCTCCGGCAGCAGCCGATCTACGAAAGTCATAGATCAGCCCGCCAGTGGGCTTTCGTCCGTGTGTGCCTCCTGCAGCTCCCGCGCGATCGCCTCCATGTCGGGGCTCAGATGCAGAGGCTCACCGCCCTTGAAGGCGTCGACGGCCTCCGCCCATATTGCCCCACAACGTCCTCCGTCAGGTGCTCAAAAATGCGACATCTTCTGCCGCTCCTTGTCCACCTGCATCGGCCGCAGCGGCGGCCGCCCGTCTGATCACGGATAAAGTCCGCGATGTTCGTGGTCGCGATGAAGATGCACTGACGCGGATACCGCTCCGTACGGCGTCCGTAGGCGGCTCTGAAAAGAGTCCTCCTGCTTGGAGATGAACTGCTTCACGAGCTCGAAGTCCGCCTTACGGATCGCCGCCAGCTCGCCGAGCTCGATCAGCCACAAGCCTTGGATATGCTCCATCGCATCTTTGCCCTGGACGGTCACAAGACTCTCGGAGTGCCAGCCATGCGCGAGCTTTCGCACAAGGGAGGTCTTACCCTGCCCCTGTCTGCCGATCAACGTCAGAACGGTGTCGAACTTGATGCCGGGCTCGAGCGCACGGCCGACGGCCGCTGCGAGCGTCTTGCGTGTAATCGTGCGGTTGAACTCCGTATCCTCCGCCCCGAGGTAGTCGATAAAGACCGTGTCCAGACGCGGGATGCCGTCCCATGTCAGCCCCAGCAGGTAATCGCTGAGGTGGATTGAAGCGCATGGCGGGTCGTGACCTCACTGAGCGCATCCTCGATCGTACTTTTTGCCGCGAATGCCGTAAATCTCCTCGAGATAGTTTTCGCAGCGACGAGTCGTCGCTGTCCATCCACGTCGTTGACCGCTCGCGCAGCCGCCACGGCAGATCACGCAGCACGACAATCCGATGGGCGAAGTCGTCGATCGCGGCCGTACCTCTGAGCGCTGGATCGTGTTCGAGGATCAGCTTTACGTTCTTCGCTGTGCTCTCATATCCACCCATCTTCGTGACATCCATCTGCGTGAGCCAGCTGTTATCTTCTGCCCCGCCCTCTTCGGGCGCGAAGTCCTGCCGCACCTCCGTAAGACGCTCCTCGCCAATCGTAACCCGTACGCGGTCATCGGCCGCCGCGAGCTCCTGCATCGCCTTGCAGCAGCAGGCGTCCCGGCGGAGTCTCCGGTGCGGCGTCCTCATCACGGGTACGGAACTTGTGGATTCGTACAAGGTCAAATGCGTTGACGAGCTTCCCACAGCACGGATCCGTGCTGTGATGGCTAAAGAGGAACTTGCCGTCATCGTAGACCACGGCTCCCGCCGCAGACGTCCCCGCCGTATAGGTGTAGCGGTCATCCGCCGCGCACTGCGCATAGACCCCGGGGAGGAACGCGTCCATCGCCTCGGTCACCGTATACGTACGGCAGAACGCGCCGACGATGCCCTTCTTGGTCAGTGGATCCTCCTGCCTCTCGGCGGACCCTGCGGATCTCGGCATGTACGCGCGAGCTCTCCGGCCACTGTGACTGATCGCGCCAGTCCTCAGTAGCGGGAAAGCACCTCGTCGGCGTCGAGAAAGACGGCATCGTTATAGGCGAAAACATAGTCTCCGTCACCGGCGTTGATGGCCAGAACATGAGCCGATGTGGCTGATAGGTCGTGCCGTCGAACTGCTCGATGTCGATGTCCGCCGCGACGCGCCGTGCGATTGCCTGATACTCGTCCGGAGATACGGGGCGGCTGAGCGGCAGGACAAGGCGCAGGCGCGGCTTTTCCAGGCGTATGCTTATGCGTGCTGTACATCACGGCCGCCGGGCTCTCAAGTGTGAACATCACGAGATCCCAGAAGTCCGGCTGCGCAAAGTCCGCATCGAGCGTCAAGAGCTGACGACTTGCGACAGACTCTGCTGTCCGGCGTCCGCCCTTCAGCACTCCACCGACGAAGCCGCCCACATCCTTGATGCGGCTCTGCTCTGTCTTGGGGAGCTTCTTGTATTCGGCGATGGTCTCGCTCGTCCGCTGCGTCTCACTGAGGCGGCAGACAAAGTCAGACCACATAATTTCTTTGTTTTTCCAGTGCTTATCCATCCGCGAACGCCCTACGGCAACCGTAAGGCGCGCGTCGTGCGAAAACGTGGGGATGGTATCTGTCTTGCTGCTCGCGAGGATTCACCCATGCTGTCCCCTCCTATGCAGTCATTGCGTCCGCTGTCACCTGCGATCGTGTGTCTATATCCTCGCAGCGGCCGTATGTGATGCCGACCTGATCCGCCCATGCGATAATCTCAGCGTTGACCTCCGGCCTTTTGCTGACGGGTTGGTTGCGGTCGAGTTTTGCCTGCTTGATCGCGCCGTCTGCGACCTCGATGCACGCGACCAGCTTGCCCCGCTCATCCGACATGAGGGACGATATGCGTCTCTCCTTTACGTACTTTCTGCGCATAAGAGCCGACGCAGTTATGCAGGGGTCTTTCCGGCATCGCTAGAGCGCGCGGGAGCACTCCGGCAGGGAAAAACCGTATGCGATCCTGCTGCATCGCAAGACGCCGCCGAATCGGAGCGGTTTCGTTGTCAAAGGCGTAGTCCGGGTTCTGTTCCTATGACGGAGTGCAACGAGCGTATCGTGCAGGTCACGGATTTTCGGCGGATGCTGTTGGAGCTCGGCGTAAGATGCACTGCCCAGAAGGCCAAGCATCTGCAGCGTATACCTCACAACATAATCAGGTGATTGGCGCAGGAATCGAAGAATCTCTGCGCCCGTATAAAAATTCCTTGAGCCGCAGCAGTGTGTCGTTGAAGAGGATAGGCGGCCTGCGCCTCTCCCTCGTAGTTCCCGAACAGGGGAACGCCTGCATCGCGAGATCGGAGCGCCCAAAGAGCTGATGCAGGAACACAAGACGCTGCAGGCAGAACGCATCCTTTGTGAGTGCGCGGCGCACAGAGCACGTATCCGGGAGATTGGCGGCGGCGATCAGTCCTGTGACGGTGTCTTTTGCTCGTCGGATGGCGGCAAGCTCCATGTTGTCCGAAACGGCCAAGCCGCGCAACAGCGATTCCCCCTCGGTGGTGTTGAGCTTTCGCGGATCCTTCGGCAGGTTCGATGCGTCCTTGAACACCATCCGATAGGCGATGTTTCCCGATCGGGAGAAGCAGCCAGCCAGCAGAGCTTCCCGCTGGACAAAAGAACGATGACACTTTATGCCCGACACGTTTTTCGAGTTTTTCACGGACGGTCTCGCGGAGTGTCCGCAGGAGATTGAGCACCTCAGACCTCTGCTTTGCGATGCTGTAATGCGAGAAGAGATACCGGAGCATTGATTCTTGTCCGAGTCCGACGAGCTCCTTTGGGGCGCAGAGTTCCCGCTGCAGACGGACTCCCCGATGCACTGTTTCCACGTCGTTTTTCTACGCTGCGTGTCGAAACGAAACTCCTCTTTGTACGAGACTTCCCGCCAATACGATACCGATCCGCGCGGAGCAGGAGACAGCCCTTGCCACATACGAGCAGCTTGACGAAATCCTTGAACTCGTAGAGATACAGGTGCATTGTGACTGGTGCGACCTTATCGTAACGCGCCCAGATGTTGTCCTCGTTGCTGATCCCGTAGCATATAAGCATCTTGCAGTGTGGGCAGTTGATAAATACGGGTGCACTCATACCGCCGCGCGGTGCAGGAATCTTGAAATCATGCCGGCGGTGCATACAGCGAAAAATCAGCTCGTCGGGGGTGTAGTCCTCAGATGTTGCGGCGTATGACGCGAACATCTGAGGGATTGTAACTTGTGCGATCTGCATACGCCACCTCTCAGTCGAGGAAGCTGAGATCGTCGTCCTCAGCCTCGGCAGTCTCCGGCGCGGGAGCATCCGCAGACAGGGGTTTCCGCTTTCGGTTCATCCTTCTTGGCACGAGACTTTCGTTTTGTGGGCTTCTCTTCCGCCTGTGCTGCGGACTCTTCTTTCTTTTCTTCCTTCTTTTCCGCCTTGGGCTGTGTCAGTGCCGTCTCAAGTGCGATCGCAGCGTTGCACGCACGCCGCATATCGGAAGTGTATGCGCGCAGGTGATCCACATCCTCGGCGGATGCTGTGCCTGTCTTTTCCCTCTGCGTCCGAGCGTGCGATCAGGTCATCCAGCTCTTTTCAGCACTTTCAGCTGCTGATTCATCTGTGGTTTAATCATTTGTAAGTCCTCCTAGTCTTTCTTGTAGTAGTCCGTGATGTAGCCGTCGGCGGTCAAGACCAGTCCCTTTGCCCATCCGATTGGCTCTCCATAATGCGGCATACGTCCGTCAGGGTCACACGCATCGGCGGGGCACTCGATCACGACCTCATCGTGGATGTGCATCACAATCCCGATACCCCGCCGCCTCGAGGCGTGTCATGGCAACGGCGAGACAGTCCCGCGCGATTGCCCGGACGATGTTCTCGACGAGTTTGCCGCCGTAGGTGCGCAGGCGTGCCCACTTGCCCGTAGTCTGCTCCGCTCCTTCGTAGGTAATCCCTCACGGTTAAACGCGGGCTCGATCTCAGTCATCGGTCGCACATAGCGCAAGCCTGCGTCCCGGACGGAAGCCGAAGGAACAGGATGCCCCTTACGGGTTGAGATCGCGACACCGTGATGCAGTGTCACCGCCCTGCGCTCACGGACTGCCTCGAGGGCGGCCGCATCCACGTCGTACCAGAGTTGCTTGATGTGCGGGCTCGCCCTGCGCCAGCTGTCAACGATCTTCAGCAGCTCCTCATCGCTCAGTCCGAGCTATCCGCGCTCCCATCGCTTTGAGTGCACCGATGCTGCCCTGATACCCGAGCGCAAGTTCTGCGATCTTACCTTTCTGCCGCAGATGCCCATTGATGCCGTGCTTTTCGACAGGGACGCCGAACATCTTGGATGCCGATGCACAGTAGATGTCTCCGCCCTCGGCAAAGACCTCCATGCGCCATTTTTCTCCGGCGAGCCACGCGATCACACGCGCCTCAATCGCGGAGAAATCCGCAACTACGAAGCGGCAGCCCTTGTGCGGAACAAATGCGGTACGGATGAGCTGTGACAAAACGTCAAGCGGATGGTCATAGATCATCTCGAGAGCGTCCGCGTCTACCACTGCGAAGGAGTGCCCGCGCATCGTCAAGCTCTGTCATCGAGTTGCGCGGCAGGTTCTGCACCTGCACGAGCCGCCCCGCCCAGCGCCCCCGTCCGATTCGCGCCGTAGAACTGGAGCAGTCCGTGCGCGCGGCCGTCACGCAACGGGCGCGTTGCATCGCCTCATGTACTTTGACGGAGGTCTTGGACATGAGCTGTTTGAGTCGCAGCATCTCCTTGACCTCGAGGTTTCTGCACCTGCGATGAGGCTCCGGCAGGTTGTCCTTCGTGATCGATGCAGGAAGAAGCCCTCCTCCCGCTCGATCCACCGTTTGAGCTGTTCGCCGCTTGCGGGATTCGCCAGACCCGTGAGAGCTTTGGCGTGTGCAACGACGCGCCCTTGAAATCTGCATCAAACGCAATCGCCCTCGGACACGAGCCGTGCATCGATGCTGACGCCGCGATCGTTGATGCGCTGGTCGAGTTCCCACAGGCGCTGCTCTTCGCTCCGTACGGGAATCCTGAGAGCCGATGGCGGATCTCCCGCTCGGCCACAACGTCACGCACGCAGTACTCCTTGAATGTCGTCCCATTTCTCCGGCGCGTGCTCCGGCAGGTTCCTTCGCGGCCGCCGTTGACCTTTGTCGGCTTGCATGGCTTGCAAAAATACGTGATGAGCTGTTTTCCGACGCTCATCTTCGCCTTATCGTCTGCAAGGCGCAGTGCCTTGATGCCATGTCGAGGCTTCCGGGAGCCCCGAGCGTCAGGCGTGTACCATCGTGCATGACCATCCTGCGGGGTCGAGGAACTGAAACGGCACGTCAGGGCTACGGCGGTGCAGGAAATGACTGAGCACCGTGCGTTCGAACTGCGCGTTATAAGCGCATTTCGCGACCTCGTTATCCGTGAGTGCCGCGAGAACGTCCGCAGGGAGCTCTTCGCCCGCTGTAGGTCTACGATCTGCACGGGCTCATCGTCCCACGCATACGCGAAGAGCAGCACCTCGCAGTTCTCGGCGTATTTGTACCCCCGACCTTCTTAATGTCGAGATCGCTGTAAGTCTCTATGTCAATGGATAGTATCATCTGAATACCTCTAAGAGCCCGTACGGATATTCCGCACGGGCTCCGCCTCATCGATCAGCTGAGAAAATCGTCCATCATCCCCGCCGAGATCCTCGAAGTCCTCGTCGGCAGAGCGTTCCGCCCGTCAGGTGATCGCCGTCGCGCACCTTCTGGATGTTGCCGAGCCCGCATCCGATACCGACATTTGCCCTGCGTGTTGAACGCGAAGAACGTGACGCTGACGTTGGCGTAGCACCCAGAGTACACCTCCGAGCGATCCATAACTGGTTCAACACGGCGGTCGACGATCTTAGGCGGGTGATCCGCGCTTGCATTGGCGTTGAGAAAATAGCATCCTGCGTACGCATCATCGTCCGGGCGATCCTCATCGCCGTCACGCGCGGGAGCTTGAGGTTCTTCGGACGACGCCGTTCTTGTTGGCGAGCTTCGCTTTGCCTCGACCTTCGCCTCCTCGATGGCTTTGTTGATCGCCTTGATGGTCTTGGTGTCGTCCTTGCTGATGAGGAGCGATGCGCTGTATCGATGCCTTCCTATCGGGATCACCGCATTGGGGCTTCGGCTCCCAGATGTTCGCGTACGAAAGACGGACATTCTTAATAACAATTCTGCTCATTGATCTTTTCTCCATAACATCAAATTCTGACTGCACCGGATCATATTCCGGCCTCTTATCATCCTCCGGCACAAGCGTTGGCTTGCCCGGCGGCTTTTTCGACGACGCTCCCGAGGAGCTCGCCGAACTTTTCTTTGTGACCAGCTTTTTCAAGGGCGGTGATGGTCTGCATCTCAAGGGCTTGTAGATCACATCATCGGCGTACCCTGCCCTTGCGCAGGAGCTTGACGGCCTTCGCTTCGTCCGTAATTTTCCGGTTGCTGCGCCCCTCGACGACCTTGAATCCCGGCCATCGATGCCCTTTAAGGGCCTCTTCGAGCGCGTGCGTTTTGATCTTCTCGGCGTACCGCACGAGGGCATCAACGCGCTCCAGCACAAAACGACACTTCGTCGTCCGTGAGGAGGTCGGCGTCCCGGAACTCGAGTTTTCGCGATCTCCATGTTGTAGTCCGCCAGCGCCTTGCACTGTGCGGCTGCACGGCAGAACCTGCAGTGCTCGCCCGCCTTAAACTCTCCTTTTGCCCTCGTAGGCGAGCTCTGCGATCGGCTTGATGCTCTCGCCCCACGCAAGGAGCTCGGCAACGGACATGAGCTGCGTTGAGAGTCCGCCGTTGCGCGGCTGGAAAGATGGACATGCGGACGTGGTCAAAATCGTAGATGTAGCCGTACTGCTCGATCGCGCCGAGCGCGTAAAGCTGCATCTGTGCGTTGCCCTCAGCGGAGACCGGGACGCCCTTGCCATACTTGAGATCAACGATCTCAAGAACGCCGTCGCCGATGATGACCATATCCCCTGTGCCGAATCCATTTTTGACCCAGCGACTGAAAATCCAGCCGCTCTTCGACGAGGGCGATGCCCTGTGCCTCGTTGATCTTCTCGATGCAGAGATCCACGTACTCACTGACGTACTCACCCATCTCCGGAGAGTAGAGCGCGTCATGTCGGATGCTGTCAATACGGAGTGTCAGACCGTTTTCGGATATCTCACCGAGCCAGTGTCGGATCCGCGCCTCTGCGAGTGCGTGGGCAAGCGTCCCCTCCTGCGGCTTCGCCCGCCTTGTCCGGGAACTTCCGTTCAAGGCGGGCAGATGGCGGGCAAGACAGCCAACGCTTACTCCCTGATGCGCTTAGGACTGCATGATGCCATCAGAGCGCCCGCGCCTCTTTAAGGAAGTCCTCGAGCGCGACATCCGAGATTTCGCTGAGTTTCTCAACGCCACAGTCTGCGAGGAGTGCCTTGAGTGCCTTGGACTTGCCGCTGCGTGCGATCGCGGCGCACTCCGCTTTCACTGTCTCACGGAGCTTCTGTCGTCTGTCTTCGCGGTGTCTCGTATCAGGGGTGGCAGTGCTGTCCTTCGTCGTCTCTTCAAGCAGCGGTGCTTCTTCCTCTGTTGCGTCTTTCTCTCCCTCCTTCGTCTCAGGCTCGGGCTCTGCTTTTGCTGTGGGTGTCGGCTTTGCGGGATGGGCTCGTCCTGAGACCTTCTCCGGGTACGATGACCGCCCCCGAGGACTTTGCCCCTGTGCGGTACGTTGGGCACTTCGATCTCCATACCCGCTGTGATCTCGCTCTCGACCTTCGCGGACGTGCTGAGTGCCTGCAGCGCGCCGATGAGATTAGCGATGGTGTCCTTCTGTGCCCCCGCGATATCGCGCTCGGTAATACTGATCTTGATCGTCATGTTGTAAATCCTCCATATTCTGTGTTATACTGTCTTGTAAGTCTTTCATGTCGCCCGTAACGGTTTGCCGCCGTTACGGGTTCTTTACGCGGCTGATTCGCCAGCTGCGCACAGCGCGTCATCGCCGTCTCTCTGGCGTGCATTGGATTTTGTCACAGCCTGTGCATTCCGCCAGTTTGCAGGTGAGACACCCAGCCCCGAGGCGGCTCATGGCGTGTCCTCACTGTTTAGGCGCTTTGCCTCGGCATTCGCTTCTCTTTTGATGTGAAGCCAATTCTTTGCGAGTTCCCTATTCTCATAACTATCCGGTTTCGCAGGATCAATCAGTCGAACAACTTGATACCGCTGGGTGAAACCGCTCACGCCGTGGTAATAGCATTCTTCCACAAACCATTTTTCCCTTCATTTTGTGATCTCCTTTTCACGCACGCGTATAAATACGCATTGCCTTCTTCTTCGCGTATGCCGCGAGATCTTGCTCCGGCCTCCTCTGCCGTCTTGCGCCAAGAGAGCGCGGACACTCCGTGCCATCCCGCGTCGTCAGGGCGTTTCTTCCCGGTGCATCCGGCTTTCGATAGCGTGCCTTCCAGCTGCCATCGAGCCCCTGCATCACCCGATACCGCCATCCGCGGCAGTCCATATACTCTTTCACTCCAGCGTCGTCTCCTTTCACCCAGTATGTCACCTTAATCTCATCGCCGGGATAAATCATCCCGTGGCGTTCGAGGAGCCACGGGTTAAGTTCCTCGATGCCGCTCTTGTACCGAGGATATATCTTCGAGTACCCGTATTCTTGCGGAGATATGTCTCCGCGATATCCCAGAGCGTATCGCCCGACTTGACGACGTAGACCTCCTCGACGAGGACAGCGTTCCGTCCATCGGGCTGTTGACTGCAGGTCCTCGCGAGCAGGGATTGCCGCCCCTGCGATGCAGCATCCCACAATCACCTTCTTGACGCTCATGCGACCGCCTCCTTTCTTTGCGCTCAGCAGTCCGCGATAGGCGGGCATATCTCAATAAGTGCATCCAACCGAGACTTCTTCATCTTGCGCTGCCCGCTGATCGGGTCGATCGTCCAGACCAACTCGCCGCGCCCCCATCTTCGCCGTCACAACGTCGGGCGTGATGTCCAGCCGCCGCGCGATCTCCTCGCGTCCGACAAGTCTGTCATCCTCCCTGTGCTGCGGGCTGCGCCTCCTTGACTGCTCTCGCTTTGAGCTTTTGCAACTCTTCGCGGACGATGCTGCGGACGCCGCTCGCAGATGATCTCGAAAGCTCGTCCCGCGCCGCGTCGAAACGGATTAGCATTTGTCATCGTGTCACCCCTCTCGCGGTTGTTGCTCTCCTCCCCGCCGTGGTATAATCATCACGGAAAGCGAGGCGTTGATATGACAAAAGACGAACTGAATGCCATTTTTCCAAGCCGTTCACAGAGATGCTTGAGAGATCGATCTATTGAGCGGCTGATGGATGAAAGAGGACGTTCATCAATGCGAAAATCCGACTTCCATTGATACGATTGTCCCGCACATCGCCTTGATGACGATGGATTACAACAAAAAGAGTTCATGTTCCGTGTGCTGCTCAAAGCCTTAGAAAGGGTTTGAGCAATCTTATCAACATCGGTTTCCTTGTTTCGCCGTCCCGCTATCTCCAGTAGCAGGGCGGCGATTTCTTTTGCCTCGCCTTTGATGATGACCTCCATTCCCGCACCTCCTCTCGCGGTTGTTGTTTTTCGCATTTATGCGACATTCTTGCTAGAAAAAATAGCATTCAACTCATTGAGATCAAGGTTTAACGCTTTGGCGATAATATTGACCTCACGAATTGTAAAGGCTTCTCCTGCGTTCTCCAGTTTGCGATAAAACGTGCTCGATTAACGCCGATCATCGCTGCCATCTTATCGGCATTTACCTTGTACTCCACCATTCGCCCGCGCAGCTTATCAACATTTACCATACCATTCCTCCTCTCTTTTATCGCATATTTGCGATTTTCTATTTGTATGATACGCCATAGAGGCATCTATGTCAATATATTTTTCGCGTTTTACGCGAATTTAATTGCGTATTTGCGATAAAAATGTTATTATCAAAACTAGGAGGTGCTCATTATGACTGTGGGAAGCCGTATACGAGATTTTAGAAAGAGGCTCGGCTTATCAGTTGATGACGTTGCAGAAAAAGCTCAAGAAAACAGAGCTACAATATATCGTTATGAGAGTGATGATATAGAGAATTTACCTGCGCCTCATTCTTGAGCTCTTTAGCAAAAGTTTACAAAACGACACCCGCCGAACTTATGGGTTGGGAACAATCGCCCCCGTCTCCGATGATCTGCCCGCGAACGTCTTCCCAATCCAGACAAAGAAAGTCCCTCCTCGGTACGATTGCCGCAGGGTTCCCATATACGCCGACGAAAAATTTTTGACGGATATCGCGAGTGCACGAAGGACATTGACGCTGATTTCGCCTGAAGACACAGGGGACAGCACGATCGGCGCACGCATCAATGACGGTGACATTGTTTTCATCAAGAAACAGCCGGATGTAGATCAACGGAGAAATCGCCGCCGTCCTGATCGAGGATGAGGCAACGCTAAAGCGCGTTTACAAGGAGAAAGATTCTCTTATATTACAAGTTGAGAATCCGAAGTACGTCCCCCACATCGTATATACGGCAGAAAGCTATATCGAATGCCGCATCATGAGCAAGGCGGTCGCCTTCCAGAGCGATGTTGTGAGAAGAAGGAATGTAGTTATGGGATTACTTGATTTCATCTCTAATATTTTCAAAAGAGAAAGCTCACAAGGCACCCCGCAAGGATCCGGAGCCTCAGAACGACCTTTAGATTCGATGAATTTTTCGGAAGAGTTATCTTTGGTTCCTTTCCTGCAGATTTCTCCACAAACAAGACAATATAGATACTACTTTTGCATTCCTCCAGATACGCTTGACCTTTTATTATTTGTAGACTGGACCTCATCAGAACTACGTTCGTGGAATGCTCAGTGAGCTGGGCGAGTCTTATCAGTGTGGAGCTCCCCATCCAGTGAGCCCTGTATCCCCGCCCCACCTCTTGGCTATTATCCCTCTTACCGCAAGCTATCTCCAGACAGAGCGTGCTACATACCTAAACTGGCTATGTAACGTTGATAATCCTATTGACATAGGCTGATGTTTTCATTTTTACTATGGCTTAGAGCGAATTTTTATTGGACTATCCTCAAAAATGGGAAAAAGCCTTGCGGATGATATATCGATTGCGTCAGGTACATCACAACAGTTCTTTTTAGCGTATTCGCACGATGCTATCACAGCTATATGCCTTGTAAAGAAAAAGATTTGACCTCTTTGAGGATTATACACAAACAACAGAAACATCATCAGCGAAGCGAAGCTTGCATACATGGAAGCATGACATGGGGCTGACAACTCGGGACATCATGCACTTTTTAGCCCCTATGTAGGGGTTCAAAAACCATCGATATATCAAGCAACACCCAATTCAATTTGAACGCACACTACATGGAATTTTGGAAAGTCGATATAAAGACGCGAAATACCCTTTAACGCCAAAAAAATACTACAAGAGCTCCTTTTGGGAACAGGATGCCATTTTGCAAATTATCTTTTGGAAAATCGAGCTATAGACATTCCTGATATTCTAAACCACCCCGATGTTCAAAAGGATTTATATGATATGCTCATCGAGACGCATAACTCCATTAAGAAAAATCCCGATGAAACAGCGTTTATAGTCTGATGGCATTATCTGCAAAAACCGCCCACCGTGCTACCAACACGATGAGCGGTGAAGCAATACTCTCCGGAGAGATATACATGCCCTAAGCAAGCAAAGTATATCACACCTTTCGGGGATTATTCCACAACGAATCTCGGAGGTGTTTATTATGGCAAAGAAGGCAACGATCCGCACGAGGGAGACGCGGCAGTACTTTACTCCTACTCTTTTGACGCGGGCAAGAACCCGACGACAGGAAAACGCCGTGCCATCGAAAAGGGCGGCTATGCGACGGAGCAGGAGGCGTATGACGCAGGGTGTCGCCGCCTCACGCAGACTGGAAGTCCGGCAACATCGGCATCACAAGCGAGGCGGATCACGCGCGCGCGACTACCTCGCAGTGTGGCTTGAGAATGTCATGCGGCCGAATGTATCCCG
>BNJS01000950.1_pt1 | contig 27038 bp, 39 predicted proteins | sample 8540461 | NCBI WGS metagenome assembly BNJS01 (sample SAMD00202454, study PRJDB9452) | human saliva metagenome | isolation source: human saliva | place: Japan | reverse complement strand
GCTTATTTTTAATATTTTTTTGAATTTTTGTTACTTGTAAAAAGTAAATTCCCCATGATATGGAATTTACTTTTACCAAATACACTTTATTTGTATATGGAATTTACTAGTTCATAATTTAAATGTATCATAAGTTTATAGTTGCATTACCTTGATTTATGAGGAGGAAATTATTATGAACACACAAAAACATTTAACTCTTGAATCAAGAAATATAATAGAAATAGAATTAGGTAAAGGAACATCTTTTAGAAAGATTGCACGTATTCTTCATAAAGACCCTACTACTATTTCAAAAGAAATTCGTGCACATATAAGACATGAGAAGACTGGTGCTTTTAGTAAGTCTTTCAATGACTGTCTTCATAATGCTAATCGCTCATGCTCACTACGTAATGTTTGCAAGATGTGTACCTATAGAAAACGACTTTGCTGGTCCTGTGGTATATGTAATGAAAAAAATGCAGTTTATATGAGAAATATTCTTGTCCTAAGCTTAAAAAGCCACCATATGTTTGTAATTCTTGTGAATCTAAGACCAACTGCACGTTAGAAAAGTCTTTCTATAAAGCCTTATCGGCTCAAAAGGAATATGAAACTCTACTAAGTGAGTCTCGCAGTGGATTTGCTTTTTCTGAGGAGGAAATAAAACATCTAGATAATATTGTTTCTCCATTACTCATTAAAGGTCAATCTATTCATCATATATCTATCTTTCACAAAGATGAGGTCATGATGTCAGAACGAACTCTATACTCTTATGTAAATAACGGGCTTTTCTCTGCTAGGAATATAGACATGCCAAGAACAGTTAGAATGCGTCCTCGCAAGTCTAAGACTAGGCCACTCAAGGTAGATAAATCCTGTCGTATTAATCGTACTTTTAAGGATTATAAAGACTATATGAGTAATCATGCTGACCTTCCAGCGCAACAGATAGATTCTGTTATAGGTATAAAGGGTGGTCCTGTATTGCTTACTATACACTTTGTAAAACAGGAACTACAACTTGCATTTTTAAGAGAGTCTAACGACTCAAAATCGGTTACGGACATATTTAACAATCTGTACTCTAAATTGGGTTCTGATGCCTATTCTGACCTATTTCCAATTTTGTTAGCAGATAATGGAAGTGAATTTTCAAATCCTACTGCAATCGAATTTGATAAGGAAGGCAAACTTCGCTCCAGGGTTTTTTATTGCGATGCAAACGCTCCTTTTCAAAAGCCTAACTGTGAAAACAACCACGAATTTATTCGTCGTATAATACCTAAGGGTGTCGATTTTTGGAAAAATATACACAAAAAAAGATATAGATATTATGATGAGTCATATAAATTCATATGCAAGAAAAATCTCTTGGGAATAAGAGCCCATATGAAGTATTTGCATTTCAATACGGAGAGGAATTATTAGATATATTTAATATAAAAAAATAGCATAAAAAAATCTAGTTATCCGCATAAAAAAACTGGACTTATCACACTTTATCAAGGTCAAAAACCACTCAATTTACTACTAATTTACTACTTATGAATGAGCTTTGATACGACGATTTATCCTTGAAAAGTGAAGATATAAAGATACTTCCAATAAAATTTGAATATTTAATAGGTAGACACTTCAAAAAATGAGGTGTCTATTTTTTTACCCGATTTTGAAAGGAAGTGAACTTATGAAAACAAAAAATCAAGAATCAAAAGGTCGTTCCCCACTCTTTAAGACCATCAAACATTCATTCAGCCAATAAAAAAGAAAGGATAGGTAAAAAAATATGGAACTTAAATTTGTGATTCCCAACATGGAAAAAACATTCGGCAATTTAGAATTTGCTGGCGAGGATAAAGTCGTTCAGCGAAGAATCAACGGACGGCTAACTGTCTTATCAAGAAGCTATAATCTCTATTCTGATGTTCAAAGAGCAGATGATATTGTGGTGGTGCTTCCTGCTGAAGCTGGCGAAAAAAACATTTCGGCTTTGAGGAACGTGTGAAGTTAGTCAATCCACGTATTACCGCAGAGGGCTACAAAATCGGCACTCGTGGTTTTACAAATTACCTTTTACATGCTGACGACATGATAAAAAGAATAAAGAAAGAGAGGAAAAAAATGATGAGATTAGCAAATGGCATTGTATTAGATAAAGACACGACTTTTGGAGAATTGAAATTCTCTGCTCTACGTCGTGAAGTGAGAATCCAAAATGAAGACGGGTCGGTTTCAGATGAAATCAAGGAACGTACCTATGACTTAAAATCCAAAGGACAAGGACGCATGATTCAAGTAAGTATTCCTGCCAGCGTGCCTTTGAAAGAGTTTGATTATAACGCACGGGTGGAACTTATCAATCCCATTGCGGACACCGTTGCTACTGCCACCTATCAAGGAGCAGATGTTGACTGGTATATCAAGGCAGACGATATTGTGCTGACAAAGGATTCTAGTTCATTCAAAGCTCAACCACAAGCAAAGAAAGAACCGACACAAGACAAATAGTCGCTAGGTAGAAAGGAGACTTTTTCGCATGAAACAGCGTGGTAAAAGGATTCGCCCATCTGGTAAAGATTTAGTCTTTCATTTTACGATAGCGTCACTCCTGCCTGTTTTCCTGCTGGTTGTCGGACTGTTTCATGTGAAGACAATCCAGCAGAACAACTGGCAGGATTTTAACCTATCACAAGCAGATAAGATTGACATTCCCTATTTAATTATCAGTTTCAGTGTCGCAATTCTTATCTGCTTGCTGGTAGCGTTTGTATTCAAACGGGTTCGCTATGATACGGTTAAACAACTTTACCACCGTCAAAAACTGGCAAAGATGATACTTGAAAACAAGTGGTATGAATCTGAACAGGTCAAAACAGAGGGTTTCTTTAAAGATAGTGCTGGTCGTACAAAGGAAAAGATAACCTACTTCCCTAAAATGTATTATCGACTTAAAAATGGCTTGATACAGATACGGGTGGAAATCACGCTGGGAAAATATCAAGACCAACTCTTACACTTGGAAAAGAAATTAGAGAGTGGCTTGTACTGTGAGCTGACGGATAAAGAGTTAAAGGATTCCTATGTGGAATATACTTTGCTCTATGACACCATAGCCAGTCGTATTTCTATTGATGAAGTAGAAGCTAAAGATGGTAAACTTCGCTTAATGAAAAACGTATGGTGGGAATATGATAAGCTCCCTCATATGTTGATTGCTGGTGGTACAGGTGGCGGTAAAACTTACTTTATACTGACACTGATTGAAGCCTTGCTTCATACAGATTCAAAACTGTATATTCTTGACCCGAAAAATGCTGATCTTGCGGACTTAGGTTCTGTGATGGCAAATGTCTACTATAGAAAAGAAGACTTGCTTTCTTGCATTGAAACATTCTATGAAGAAATGATGAAACGTAGTGAGGAAATGAAGCAGATGAAGAACTATAAGACTGGCAAAAAAATTATGCTTACTTAGGTCTCCCGGCACACTTCTTAATCTTTGATGAATACGTCGCTTTCATGGAAATGCTGGGAACAAAAAGAAAAACACCGCAGTTATGAATAAGCTGAAACAGATTGTCATGTTAGGTCGTCAAGCTGGCTTCTTTCTAATACTGGCTTGTCAACGTCCAGACGCAAAAATATTTAGGCGACGGAATCCGTGATCAGTTTAATTTCAGAGTGGCTTTAGGTCGTATGTCTGAAATGGGCTATGGCATGATGTTTGGCAGTGACGTACAAAAGGATTTCTTCTTAAAGCGAATCAAAGGTCGTGGCTATGTTGATGTAGGAACAAGTGTCATATCAGAGTTTTATACTCCCCTTGTACCAAAAGGATATGATTTCTTGGAGGAAATTAAAAAGTTATCCAACAGCAGACAGTCCACGCAGGCGACGTGCGAAGCGGAAGTCGCAGGTGTGGACTGATCTTGCTGGCTGGTGTGGCAATAGCCACGCCAGCACTTAACCCCCCGTATCTAACAGGGGGGTACAAATCGACAGGAAACAGTCAAAAAAACATTAGAAAATCCTTTGGTTACAAGGGATTTACAAAATTTCAGCGTATGTCAAATGGGCTTTAAAAGTTGACATACGCCTTTTTGATTGGAGGGATTTTTACTGAATGAACAAACTTGGTTACAGCATTTAAAAAGAAAAAAACGCTTGGCTTATGGACTATCTCAAAACCGTTTAGCTGTTGCGACTGGTATTACAAGGCAGTATCTAAGCGATATTGAAACAGGAAAAAGTCAAGCCATCAGAGGATTTACAGCAGTCCCTTTGGGAAGCTCTGGAACGCTTCAATCCCTGACGCTCCCCTTGAAATGCTGTTTGATTATGTAAGAATTCGCTTTCCGACAACAGACGTACAGCAGGTGGTCGAAAACATCTTACAACTGAAACTGTCCTATTTTCTTCATGAGGACTATGGTTTCTATTCTTATTCAGAGCATTATGCTTTAGGCGACATATTCGTCCTTTGCTCCCATGAACTGGACAAAGGAGTTCTGGTGGAATTGAAAGGTCGTGGGTGCAGACAATTTGAAAGCTATCTTCTGGCACAACAAAGAAGCTGGTATGAGTTCTTTATGGACGTTTTGGTGGCTGGCGGTGTGATGAAACGCCTTGACCTTGCCATTAACGATAAGACAGGGATTTTAAATATCCCTGTACTCACTGAAAAGTGCCAACAGGAAGAATGTATCTCCGTCTTCCGCAGTTTTAAAAGCTATCGCAGTGGCGAACTGGTACGCAAAGAGGAAAAGGAATGTATGGGAAACACCCTCTATATCGGTTCATTACAAAGTGAAGTTTATTTCTGTATCTATGAAAAGGACTACGAGCAGTACAAGAAAAATGATATTCCCATTGAAGACGCAGAAGTAAAAAACCGTTTTGAGATTCGATTGAAAAATGAGCGTGCCTATTATGCAGTCCGTGATTTACTCGTCTATGACAATCCAGAGCATACCGCCTTTAAAAATTATCAATCGGTATATCCGTTTTGTAGATAAAGACGATTCCAAACCTCGTTCTGATTGGAAACTGAATGAAGAATGGGCTTGGTTTATTGGGAACAATCGTGAACGATTAAAACTAACCACAAAAACCAGAGCCTTACTCCTTCCAAAGGACGCTGAACTGGCTATCTCATCAAGTTGCCCCTGACCTTAAAGGTTGCGATTAAACTTGATGAAATCAACCAGACGCAGGTTGTAAAAGACATTCTCGACCATGCGAAACTGACAGACCGACACAAGCAGATTTTGAAGCAACAGTCAGTAAAAGAACAGGACGTGATAACAACAAAAAAATAACTCAAATACAAATTCATTGAATATAGAGAGGAGAACATTTTTATGAATTTTGGACAAAACCTTTATAACTGGTTTCTATCAAACGCTCAATCACTGGTGCTTTTTAGCAATCGTTGTGATTGGCTTGTATCTTGGCTTCAAGCGTGAGTTTAGCAAACTGATTGGCTTTTTTTAATTATTGCGATTATTGCGGTTGGCTTAGTCTTCAACGCTGCTGGAGTAAAAAGACATTTTTACTAGAGCTATTCAATCGCATTATTGGTGCTTAAATAAAACCGTTCTTTTGTGGAATATAAGTGGTTTTCTTATGTTCCGCAAAGGAATGGTACACCAAACGAAGTGCGGTAGGGATTTTTGAATCTCTACAAAGAAAGGACGTGAATATATGGACGATATGCAAGTCTATATTGCGAATTTAGGCAAATACAATGAGGGCGAATTGGTCGGTGCGTGGTTTACCTTTCCCATTGACTTTGAGGAAGTCAAAGAGAAAATCGGCTTGAATGATGAATATGAGGAATACGCCATTCATGACTACGAGTTACCCTTTACGGTTGACGAATACACTTCCATTGGCGAACTCAATCGACTATGGGAAATGGTATCGGAATTACCCGAAGAATTACAATCGGAGCTATCTGCTCTGCTCACTCATTTTTCAAGCATTGAAGAACTAAGCGAACATCAAGAGGATATTATCATTCATTCCGATTGTGATGATATGTATGACGTGGCACGCTACTACATTGAAGAAACGGGTGCTTTAGGCGAAGTACCAGCTAGTCTTCAAAACTATATTGATTATCAAGCCTATGGTCGGGATTTAGACCTTTCAGGAACGTTTATCTCAACCAATCATGGGATTTTTGAAATCGTCTATTAAATCTGTCGGTACATTACTACTGGCAGATTTTCTATTTTACGGGGTGGCTCAATCAGCTACCCCTATTTTTTATGAAAGGATTGATTACATGAAGAAAATACGAAGCTATACCAGTATCTGGTCTGTGGAAAAGGTACTGTATTCTATCAATGATTTTAGACTTCCGTTTCCCATAACCTTTACGCAAATGACATGGTTTGTCGTGTCACTCTTTGCAGTGATGATACTTGGCAACTTGCCCCCTCTTTCCATGATAGAGGGAGCATTTCTCAAATACTTTGGGATTCCTGTGGCTTTCACATGGTTTATGTCTACAAAAACTTTTGATGGTAAAAAGCCTTATGGATTTTTGAAGTCTGTCATTGCTTATGCACTGCGACCAAAGCTGACCTATGCAGGAAAAAAAGTAACGCTTGGCAGAAACCAGCCACAAGAAGCCATTACAGCAGTTAGGAGTGAATTTTATGGCATATCCAATTAAATACATTGAAAACAATCTCGTCTGGAATAAAGACGGGGAATGTTATGCTTACTATGAGCTTGTTCCTTACAATTACTCATTTCTAAGTCCAGAACAGAAAATACAAGTGCATGATTCTTTCAGACAGCTTATCGCACAAAATCGTGATGGCAAAATTCATGCTTTACAAATCAGTACAGAATCCAGCATACGTTCTGCACAAGAGCGTTCCAAAAATGAAGTCACTGGCAAGCTCAAAGCGGTTGCCTATGACAAAATCGACCAACAGACAGACGCTTTAATATCCATGATTGGCGAAAATCAAGTGAACTACCGTTTCTTTATCGGCTTTTAAGTTGCTTCTCAACGATCAGGAGTTTTCTATGAAAAAGTCTTACCGTTGAAGCAAAAAAATGCTTTGTCTGATTTTTGTCTATGATGTGAACCATAAGCTGATGGGCGATTTTTGTTAGTATGAGTAATGATGAAATCCTGCGTTTTCAGAAGATGGAAAAAGCTCTTAGAAAAATAAAAATCTCTCGTCGTTTCAAAAATCCGCAGGTTAGATAAGGACGACTTCGGCTATCTGATTGAACACCTTTACGGACAGACAGGCACTGCCTATGAAGAGTATGAGTACCATCTATCAAAGAAAAAAAGCTGGATAATGAAACGCTGATTAAATACTATGACTTGATTAGTTTCTACTCGCTGTTTGGTGGAAGAAAAAAACAGCGATATTTGAAAAATCCAGCAGGAAGATGAAACCGTCTATGTAGCTTACTTTTACCATTAACAGCATTGTCGGAGAACTGGACTTCCTGTCCTCTGAAATCTTCTACTACCAGCAACAGCAATTTACATTCCCTGATTGATACGTCAATGAATGTGGAAATTGTAGCGAATCGTAAAGCCCCTATCTACTGTCCGCAATAAAAAGAAATAACTGAAAGACTTGGATAACCACGCTTGGCAAAGTGATAATGAAACCAGCTCCAATGTGGCGGAAGCTCTGGAAAGTGTGAATGAGCTGGAAACCAATTTAGACCAAAAGCAAGGAATCTATGTACAAGCTGTCTTATGTGGTAAGGGTATCAGCAAATGATCTTGACGAACTCAAACGTCGTTGTAATGAAGTGAAAGATTTTTTTATGACGATTTAAGCGTAAAAACTGGTACGACCATTTGGGGATATGCTCGGCTTACATGAAGAATTTTTTTACCTGCCAGCAAGCGTTATATGAATGATTATATTCAATACGTGACCTCTGATTTCCTCGCTGGTTTAGGGTTTTGGTGCTACTCAAATGCTGGGGGAAAAATGAGGGATTTATGTTGGCTACAGCTTAGATACTGGACGCAATGTCTATCTGAAACCCGCTCTTGCCAGTCAAGGGGTTAAGGGTTCAGTAACCAATGCGTTAGCGTCGGCTTTTGTTGGTTCGCTGGGTGGTGGTAAACCTTTGCGAATAACCTTATCGTCTATTATGCGGTGCTTTATGGGGCACAAGCAGTGATTGTAGACCCAAAAAGCAGAACGTGGCAGATGGAAAGAAACCTTGCCAGAGATTTCCCATGAAATCAATATCGTCACTCTGACTTCTGATGAGAAAAAACAAAGGCTTTACTTGACCCTTATGTGATTATGAAAAAATCCCAAAGATTCTGAATCACTGGCTATTGATATTCTGACATTCCTTACGGGGATTTCCTCTCGTGATGGGGAACGCTTCCCAATCCTTAGAAAAAGCCATTCGTGCAGTAACCAATAGTGAAGTACGAGGGTTGATGAAAGTGATTGAGGAATTACGGGTTGAGAATACGCCACTAAGTACCAGTATAGCCGACCATATCGAAAGTTTTACAGACTATGACTTTGCACATTTATTATTCAGTAATGGTTATGTGGAGCAGTCTATCAGCTTAGAAAAAAACAACTGAACATTATACAGGTTGCGGACTTGGTACTTCCCGACAAGGAAACTTCCTTTGAGGAATATACCACTATGGAGCTTTTTATCCGTTGCTATGCTGATTGTCATTAGTACCTTTTGCTTTTAGACTTTATCCATACAGACCGAAGCATTTTCAAGATTGTAGATTTAGACGAAGCATGGAGCTTTTTTTACAGGTAGCACAAGGAAAAAAACACTATCTATGAAGCTGGTTCGGGCTGGTCGTGCTATGAACGCTGGGGTATATTTCGTGACCCAAAAATACAGACGACCTCTTAGATGAAAAAAACTGAAAAAAATAACCTCGGCTTAAAATTTGCATTTCGTTCCACTGACCTTAACGAGATTAAAAAAAGACCTTAGCCTTTTTTTGGTGTAGACCCAGAGGACGAAAAACAATCAGAAGCGATTGCGTGATTTGGAAAAACGGGCAATGCCTTATCAGTGATTTATATGGTCGTGTCGGTGTGATACAGTTCCACCCTGTATTTGAAGAACTGCTCCATGCCTTTGATACCAGACCACCCTGTGCGAAAAAGAGGTGTAAATGTGAAACCATCAATAGTAAACAGAATAAAATCAAACTGGACGCTGAAACGTCTAGGTAAAGTGGCAATGACAGTGGCTTTCACACTTGTGATTGCCATTTTTCTTTTAGCCATGCTGGGAACGGTGGTTCAAGCTGCGGGCTTGGTAGATGATACGGTCAATGTGGCAAATGAATACAGCCGATACCCACTTGAAAAACTATCAACTGGATTTTTTTATGTGGATAATAGCTGGGGCTGGCTTCCGTGGAACTGGTCGGACGGGATTGGAAAAACAGGTCATGTATGGACTATATGCCATTACCAATTTTATTTGGACAATCAGTTTGTATGTTTCCAATGCGACAGGTTACTTAGTACAGGAAGCCTATTCCTTAGACTTCATTTCCGCTACAGCAGATTCCATTGGTAAGAATATGCAGACCTTAGCTGGTGTGAGTGCAAACGGATTTTCAACAGAGGGTTTCTATGTTGGATTCCTCTTACTCTTGATTTTTGGTTCTTGGGGTTTATGTTGCCTATACGGGACTGATAAAGAGAGAAACCACAAAGGCAATTCATGCCATTATGAATTTTGTGCTGGTGTTTATCCTATCGGCTTCCTTTATTGCCTACGCTCCCGACTACATTAAAAAAATCAATGACTTTTCATCAGACATCAGTAATGCCAGTTTATCACTTGGCACGAAGATTGTCATGCCCCATTCCGATAGTCAAGGCAAGGACAGCGTGGACTTAATCAGAGATAGCCTGTTTTTCCATACAGGTTCAGCAACCGTGGCTACTGCTTCAATACAACAGTTCAGACATTGAAAGTATCGGTATTGACCGTGTGGAAAGCCTGCTCTCCACCAGCCCAGATTCCAACAATGGCGAAGACAGAGAAAAAATTGTTGCGGAAGAAATTGAAGACAGAAGCAATACCAATCTAACCATTACAAAGACCATTAACCGTTTAGGTACAGTCTTCTTCCTATTTGTCTTCAATATTGGGATTTCATATTTGTATTCCTATTAACAGGAATCATGATTTTCTCGCAGGTACTTTTTTTATCATCTATGCTATGTTTCTGCCTGTGAGCTTTTATTTTTAAGCATGATTCCATCATTTGATGGTATGTCAAAACGAGCCATAACAAAGCTCTTTAATACCATTTTGACACGAGCTGGAATCACATTGATTATTACGACAGCATTTAGTATTTCAACCATGCTCTATACCTTATCGGCTGGTTATCCGTTCTTTTTGATTGCTTTTTCTACAGATTGTGACCTTTGCAGGAATCTACTTCAAGCTGGGCGATTTAATGAGTATGTTTTCTCTACAGAGTAACGATTCTCAAAGTGTGGGAAGTCGTGTGATGAGAAAACCTCGTATGCTTATGCACGCTCACATGCACCGTCTACAGCGGAAACTTGGACGTTCCATGACTACTCTAGGGGCTGGGTCTGCCATTGTTACAGGTAAAAGGACAGTCGGGTTCGGGGAGTTCTGCAAGGACACAAGCAGATCACTCCCGACCAGACGGAAAGGAAAAAAATCAACACTTGGAAAAACGTATCGGTCAAACCATCGGTACAGTAGCTGATACCAAAGACAGAATGGTAGACACTGCTAGTGGTTTGAAAGAACAGGTTAAAGATTTGCCGACCAATGCAAGATATGCAGTATATCAAGGAAAATCCAAAGTAAAAGAGAATGTCCGTGATTTAACCAGTAGTATTTCTCAAACCAAAGCGGACAGAGCCAGTGGACGCAAGGAACAGCAGGAACAAAGGCGAAAAAAACCATTGCGAAGCGTCGCTCTGAAATGGAACAGGTCAAACAGAAAAAAACAGCCTGCTTCTTCTGTTCATGAAAGACCGACTACAAGACAAGAACAATATCATGATGAACAGACCTCAAAAACAGTCTAATATTCAGACTTCATATAAGGAATCTCAACAAGCCAAACAAGAGCGTCCAGCAGTTAAGTCCGATTTTTCAAGTCCAAAAGTGGAACGCCAAGGCAATACCGTTCAAGAAAAAACCGTTCAAAAGCCAGCAACTTCAACCACTACAGCAGATAGAACTTCACAACGTCCAATCACAAAAAGAACGTCCGTCTACTGTTCAAAGAGTACCACTACAAAATACAAGAAGTAGACCACCAATCAAAACCGCCACCATTAAGAAAGTCGGTAAGAAACCATGAAGTTGAAAACTTTAGTGATTGGTGGTTCTGGATTATTCTTGATGGTCTTCTCACTGCTTCTGTTTGTTGCCATTTTATTTTCAGATGAACAGGACAGCGGAATTTCCAATATTCATTATGGAGGTGTGAATGTTTCCGCAGAAGTGCTGGCTCATAAGCCTATGGTAGAAAAATATGCCAAAGAATATGGCGTTGAAGAATATGTCAACATACTTCTTGCGATTATACAGGTGGAATCGGGCGGTACTGCGGAAGATGTTATGCAGTCCTCGGAATCCCTCGGTCTTCCACCTAATTCATTGAGTACAGAAGAATCCATTAAGCAAGGTGTGAAGTATTTCAGTGAATTATTAGCCAGTAGCGAAAGGCTCAGTGTAGATTTAGAATCGGTTATCCAGTCCTACAATTATGGTGGTGGTTTCTTAGGGTATGTGGCTAATCGTGGAAATAAATATACCTTTGAACTGGCTCAAAGTTTCTCAAAAGAGTATTCAGGTGGCGAAAAAGTGTCTTACCCCAATCCCATAGCCATACCTATCAATGGGGGCTGGCGATACAACTATGGCAATATGTTTTATGTGCAACTGGTAACGCAGTATCTTGTCACAACAGAGTTTGATGATGATACGGTACAAGCCATCATGGACGAAGCACTGAAATATGAGGGCTGGCGATACGTTTACGGTGGAGCTTCCCCGACTACTTCTTTTGATTGTAGCGGACTGACACAATGGACGTATGGAAAAGCTGGAATTAACTTACCACGAACCGCACAACAGCAATATGATGTGACCCAGCATATCCCACTATCGGAAGCACAAGCTGGCGATTTGGTTTTCTTTCATTCTACCTATAACGCTGGCTCTTATATTACTCATGTTGGGATATACCTTGGCACAACCGTATGTTTCATGCAGGCGACCCAATCGGTTATGCTGACTTAACAAGCCCCTACTGGCAACAGCATTTAGTGGGAGCAGGACGAATCAAACAATGAGAAAGGAAGATTTAATGATGAAATTTAGAAAAAATCAGAATAAAGAAAAACAGATACCAAAGGAAAAGAAACCTCGTGTCTATAAGGTCAATCCTCATAAAAAGGTTGTGATTGCCTTGTGGGTACTTTTAGGGCTTAGTTTCAGCTTTGCGATATTCAAGCACTTTACAGCTATAGATACTCATACTATTCACGAAACAACTATCATAGAAAAGGAATACGTTGATACTCATCATGTAGAAAAATTTTGTAGAGAACTTTGCGAAAGTCTACTATTCATGGGAGCAATCCGATAAGTCCATTGATAATCGAATGGAAAGTCTAAAAAGGCTATCTGACAGATGAACTTCAAGCTCTCAATGTTGATACAGTACGCAAAGATATTCCTGTATCGTCTTCTGTAAGAGGATTTCAGATATGGACGGTAGAGCCAACTGGCGACAATGAGTTTAATGTAACCTACAGTGTAGACCAGCTCATTACAGAGGGAGAAAATACAAAGACCGTCCACTCTGCTTATATAGTGAGTGTCTATGTAGATGGTTCTGGAAATATGGTACTGGTTAAGAATCCGACCATTACCAACATACCTAAGAAATCAAGTTATAAACCAAAAGCCATTGAAAGTGAGGGGACGGTTGATTCCATTACAACCAATGAAATCAATGAGTTTTTAACGACGTTCTTCAAGCTCTATCCTACAGCGACAGCCAGTGAACTTTCCTACTATGTGAATGACGGGATATTAAAACCAATCGGAAAAGAGTACATCTTTCAAGAACTGGTAAATCCTATTCACAATCGTAAGGATAATCAAGTCACGGTATCGCTGACAGTGGAGTATATCGACCAGCAGACCAAAGCAACGCAGGTATCTCAATTTGATTTGGTACTTGAAAAGAACGGGAGTAATTGGAAGATTGTAAAATAACAAATATTGGTACATGATTACAGATACTTTGTAATCATGTACTCTTTTTGATAAAAAATTGGAGATTCCTTTACAAATATGCTCTTACGTGCTATTATTTAAGTGACTATTTAAAAGGAGTTAATAAATATGCGGCAAGGTATTCTTAAATAAACTGTCAATTTGATAGCGGGAACAAATAATTAGATGTCCTTTTTTAGGAGGGCTTAGTTTTTTGTACCCAGTTTAAGAATACCTTTATCATGTGATTCTAAAGTATCCAGAGAATATCTGTATGCTTTGTATACCTATGGTTATGCATAAAAATCCCAGTGATAAAAGTATTTATCACTGGGATTTTTATGCCCTTTTGGGTTTTTGAATGGAGGAAAATCACATGAAAATTATTAATATTGGAGTTTTAGCTCATGTTGATGCAGGAAAAACTACCTTAACAGAAAGCTTATTATATAACAGTGGAGCGATTACAGAATTAGGAAGCGTGGACAAAGGTACAACGAGGACGGATAATACGCTTTTAGAACGTCAGAGAGGAATTACAATTCAGACAGGAATAACCTCTTTTCAGTGGGAAAATACGAAGGTGAACATCATAGACACGCCAGGACATATGGATTTCTTAGCAGAAGTATATCGTTCATTATCAGTTTTAGATGGGGCAATTCTACTGATTTCTGCAAAAGATGGCGTACAAGCACAAACTCGTATATTATTTCATGCACTTAGGAAAATGGGGATTCCCACAATCTTTTTTATCAATAAGATTGACCAAAATGGAATTGATTTATCAACGGTTTATCAGGATATTAAAGAGAAACTTTCTGCCGAAATTGTAATCAAACAGAAGGTAGAACTGTATCCTAATATGTGTGTGACGAACTTTACCGAATCTGAACAATGGGATACGGTAATAGAGGGAAACGATGACCTTTTAGAGAAATATATGTCCGGTAAATCATTAGAAGCATTGGAACTCGAACAAGAGGAAAGCATAAGATTTCATAATTGTTCCCTGTTCCCTGTTTATCACGGAAGTGCAAAAAACAATATAGGGATTGATAACCTTATAGAAGTGATTACGAATAAATTTTATTCATCAACACATCGAGGTCCGTCTGAACTTTGCGGAAATGTTTTCAAAATTGAATATACAAAAAAAAGACAACGTCTTGCATATATACGCCTTTATAGTGGAGTACTACATTTACGAGATTCGGTTAGAGTATCAGAAAAAGAAAAAATAAAAGTTACAGAAATGTATACTTCAATAAATGGTGAATTATGTAAGATTGATAGAGCTTATTCTGGAGAAATTGTTATTTTGCAAAATGAGTTTTTGAAGTTAAATAGTGTTCTTGGAGATACAAAACTATTGCCACAGAGAAAAAAGATTGAAAATCCGCACCCTCTACTACAAACAACTGTTGAACCAAGTAAACCTGAACAGAGAGAAATGTTGCTTGATGCCCTTTTGGAAATCTCAGATAGTGATCCGCTTCTACGATATTACGTGGATTCTACGACACATGAAATTATACTTTCTTTCTTAGGGAAAGTACAAATGGAAGTGATTAGTGCACTGTTGCAAGAAAAGTATCATGTGGAGATAGAACTAAAAGAGCCTACAGTCATTTATATGGAGAGACCGTTAAAAATGCAGAATATACCATTCACATCGAAGTGCCGCCAAATCCTTTCTGGGCTTCCATTGGTTTATCTGTATCACCGCTTCCGTTGGGAAGTGGAATGCAGTATGAGAGCTCGGTTTCTCTTGGATACTTAGATCAATCATTTCAAAATGCAGTTATGGAAGGGATACGCTATGGTTGCGAACAAGGATTATATGGTTGGAATGTGACGGATTGTAAAATCTGTTTTAAGTACGGTTTATACTATAGCCCTGTTAGTACTCCAGCAGATTTTCGGATGCTTGCTCCTATTGTATTGGAACAAGTCTTAAAAAAAGCTGGAACAGAATTGTTAGAGCCATATCTTAGTTTTAAAATTTATGCGCCACAGGAATATCTTTCACGAGCATACAACGATGCTCCTAAATATTGTGCGAACATCGTAGACACTCAATTGAAAAATAATGAGGTCATTCTTAGTGGAGAAATCCCTGCTCGGTGTATTCAAGAATATCGTAGTGATTTAACTTTCTTTACAAATGGACGTAGTGTTTGTTTAACAGAGTTAAAAGGGTACCATGTTACTACCGGTGAACCTGTTTGCCAGCCCCGTCGTCCAAATAGTCGGATAGATAAAGTACGATATATGTTCAATAAAATAACTTAGTGTATTTTATGTTGTTATATAAATATGGTTTCTTGTTAAATAAGATGAAATATTTTTTAATAAAGATTTGAATTAAAGTGTAAAGGAGGAGATAGTTATTATAAACTACAAGTGGATATTGTGTCCTGTATGTGGAAATAAAACACGATTAAAGATAAGGGAAGATACTGAATTAAAAAAATTCCCCCCCCCTCTATTGTCCGAAATGCAGACAAGAAAATTTAATTGAAATAAAGCAGTTCAAAGTAACTGTGATTACAGAGCCAGACGCAAAGACGCAGAGCCGATAAAATGAGATTAATACAATCTCATTTTATCGGCTCTTTCCGTTATGTATGGATTCTTTTAATTAGTCTTCGATGTTTCTTGCTTCGTTGATACCGCTGGCTAAAGATTCCATTAAGGATAGTTCTTTGTCTGTAAAGCTATCCATGTATTTCTCTATCTGTAATCGTCGGGTGCTTTTTACCAAGTTATTAGCAGGTAGGGGTCCCGAGCGCCTACGAGGAATTTGTATCGATAAGAAATAGATTTAAAAATTTCGCTGTTATTTTGTACATTTAACTTGACGGTGACATCTCTCTATTGTGAGTTATTAGTGGTACAGTTTTCAACCGTTTTAATTATAAAAAAGTGGTGCATTTTTAAATTGGCACAAACAGGTAACGGTTATTGCAGGTGTATTTCTTATCTATGGGTTTAACATGGATTTTATCATTAAAATCATGAGTATTGTCCGAGAGTGATTGGTCTTGCGTATGGTTAACCCTAAAGTTATGGAAATAAGACTTAGAAGCAAACTTAAGAGTGTGTTGATTGTGCATTATTGTAAATATCAATATTAAAATGTACAAAAAATGGAAAATAAAAATGTACAATTTGGCTCAACTATCCATCAACTCTCTTATCATCAATGAAGGATCTCTTGTCTTTAAGACGATATGAGGGGCCTTTTATTGATATAATTTTAGAATGGTGTAAAAGTCTATCTAAAACTGCATTGGCCAGAGTCGACGAACCAAAGAACTCACCCCATTTGGAAAATGGCATATTTGTTGTCACAATTGTAGTATTTTTTTCATACCTTTTAGCGATTAGCTGAAAAAACATGTTAGCAGCATCTTTATCAATTGGCATATATCCAATTTCATCTATAATTAAAAACCTTGTATTTGGCATAAAAACTTTAATCGTGATTCAAGCTTATTCTCATTTAAGGCCTTTTTTAGTTGTGAGATTAAGGATTCAAAGGATATAAAGTATGTTTGGTATCTCGCTTTCGTACAGCTAATACCAAGAGATGTAGCTAAATGAGTCTTTCCTACTCCACTAGAACCAACAAATATTATATTTTTCATATTTTTTTCCAAAAAAACCTAGATTATTTAGTTCTAAGACTTCTTTTTTTATTGATTCCTGGTTGGAACTCGAAGTCAAAAATCATCAATGGTTTTTTTAGGAATGGGAAATTAGCAATATGTAAATTAATACTGTCCCTTTTCGCTTGTCGGTAGACACGCTCGATCTCAACAAGCTCTTCAAGAGCCTCTCCAAAGGATTTTTCCCCCTGGTTTACGAGATCTATATAGGTATCAATATGATCTTGAATACATATTATACCAATCTCTTCTAGTCCATTTAATAATTTTTGATGTGATGACATATTTTTTCCTCCTTAAAGAAATTCATCCATCTGCCTTAAATTAGTTTCAGCTAACTCATCTATAGAATCTTCATTTTTGATAGAATACTTGAGTAGCTGCTTGTAATGTTCCTCTTTGTAATTTAACCTTCGGTTACTTATACTGTGCATGCTTATCAAATCTGTGCTATAATATATGTATAACATATCTTTGGTGACAGATAGGCAAACTGTTTTACCAATATATTGATGTGGAACAGAGTATTTGCAACCTAAATAGGTAATCATGGAATCTTTTGTGACGGTCGTGCGTCGAGTTTTTGCTGTATAGGATTCCACGATATTTATATCAGGCAGTGGTTGTAGGTACTCTGCTTCTTTTTTTGCAGTAATAGTACTGGTGTAAGTCCTGTTTCATAGCAAATCCTAGTGCATACTTTCTTGTTTATACCAGATAATATTTCAATTAGGTCTTTTTCTGTTTCAAACTCGCCTTCATATGGTAGTATCCAAGCAATGAATTTATTTGCAGCTTCAACCTTACCCTTAGTGAAAGGATGATATGGCTTACATCGTTTGATTTTAAAGTTAAAATCCTTGGCGAAAGCCTGTATTTTTAGGACTAATTGTTGCATGCCCATCTTTAAAAAGTTACAAGTGACGACATGTTGTCAAAAAAAGAATCTCCTTAGGTACGCCACCAGTATTTTTTTAAAAAGATGCAATAAGGCAGTCAATTACATCTTCTCTTGTACGACTTGACTTGTAAATGAAGACTGGATATCTTGAATAACCTAACTTGTAGCTAAAAAAACGTGAAACGTGAATATTTTTTTTCCGAATTTGTTTTTTTATAGATATATCTTCTTTCCAATCAACTTGAGCCTGTATTCCAGGTGACGTTTCATATCGTGGGAACCCTTTGGGAGTTTTTACTTGGTTTCAAACCTTCTTTTTAACATACTTATTGAAATTAGAGTATGTCCCAATGTCAGAATCTATTTCAGATATTAAATATTCATAAACAGACCTGACATTGACCCCTTAATTGCAAGTTTGATACCTATTAATTCTTTTATATTTGTCTAATTTACTAGTTTTATATCTATTTTTTTAGGTTTTCCTTCATATCCTTCATAGTATTTTTTTAATAGTTCTTCGGTCCATTTCATATAACCTTGCAAGCTCTGAAAAAAATTTGGTTTAATGTCGCTCATTTTTAATATTTTTTTAGTTGAGTTAATAGTACTGTATTCATGTGCATTTACCTCCACGAAATACAGTATCATATTTTTTTCTTATTTGTACATTATTATATTCCACTAATTGTTCATTTATATTTTTACACTTTACAATTATCTTAAAATTTTGTATAATAGGAATTGAAGTTAAATTAGATGCTAAAAAAATTTGTAATTAAGAAGGAGGGATTCGTCATGTTGGTATTCCAAATGCGTAATGTAGATAAAACATCTACTGTTTTGAAACAGACTAAAAAAACAGTGATTACGCAGATAAATAAATACGTTAGATTAATTCCTACCAGTGACTAATCTTATGACTTTTTTTAAACAGATAACTAAAATTACAAACAAATCGTTTAACTTCTGTATTTATTTATAGATGTAATCACTTCAGGAGTGATTACATGAACAAAAAAATATAAAATATTCTCAAAACTTTTTAACGAGTGAAAAAGTACTCAACCAAATAATAAAAACAATTGAATTTAAAAAGAAACCGATACCGTTTACGAAATTGGAACAGGTAAAGGGCATTTAACGACGAAACTGGCTAAAATAAGTAAACAGGTAACGTCTATTGAATTAGACAGTCATCTATTCAACTTATCGTCAGAAAAAAATTAAAACTGAACATTCGTGTCACTTTAATTCACCAAGATATTCTACAGTTTCAATTCCCTAACAAACAGAGGTATAAAATTGTTGGGAATATTCCTTTACCATTTAAGCACACAAATTATTAAAAAAAGTGGTTTTTTTGAAAGCCATGCGTCTGACATCTATCTGATTGTTGAAGAAGGATTCTACAAGCGTACCTTGGATATTCACCGAACACTAGGGTTGCTCTTGCACACTCAAGTCTCGATTCAGCAATTGCTTAAGCTCGCCAGCGGAATGCTTTCATCCTAAAACCAAAAAGTAAACAGTGTCTTAATAAAACTTACCCGCCATACCACAGATGTTCCAGATAAATATTGGAAGCTATATACGTACTTTTGTTTCAAAATGGGTCAATCGAGAATATCGTCAACTGTTTACTAAAAAAATCAGTTTCATCAAGCAATGAAACACGCCAAAGTAAACAATTTAAGTACCGTTACTTATGAGCAAGTATTGTCTATTTTTTTAATAGTTATCTATTATTTAACGGGAGGAAATAATTCTATGAGTCGCTTTTTGTAAATTTGGAAAGTTACACGTTACTAAAGGGAATGTAGATAAATTATTAGGTATACTACTGACAGCTTCCAAGGAGCTAAAGAGGTCCCTAGCGCCTACGGGGAATTTGTATCGATAAGGAATAGATTTAAAAAAATTTCGCTGTTATTTTTGTACAATAAGGATAATTTGAAAGGTACCATAAACGACCGTTTATGGTACCTTTTTCATTTTCCTGCTTTTTTTCTAAATGTTTTTTTAAGTAAATCAAGTACCAAAAATCCGTTCCTTTTTCATAGTTCCTATATAGTTATACTTAATGAGTTATGGTACATTTAAATTATAAAATTAAGGAGGTTTTTTTATGATTTTTTTGGCTATGCTCGAGTGAGTACGGATGATCAAAATCTTAGTTTACAAATTGATGCACTTACTCATTATGGAATTGATAAATTATTTCAAGAAAAAGTAACTGGTGCGAAAAAAGACCGACCGCAATTAGAAGAAATGATCAACCTACTACGTGAAGGAGATTCTGTTGTCATTTACAAGTTAGATCGAATTTCACGATCAACTAAACATTTGATTGAACTTTCTGAATTATTCGAAGAACTTAGTGTCAATTTTATATCTATTCAAGATAACGTAGATACTTCAACGTCTATGGGAAGATTCTTTTTCCGAGTTATGGCTAGTTTAGCAGAACTGGAACGGGATATTATTATTGAACGAACTAACTCTGGTCTTAAGGCAGCCAGAGTCCGAGGAAAAAAAGGGGGCCGTCCAAGTAAAGGTAAGCTATCAATTGATTTAGCTTTTAAAAATGTATGACAGCAAAGAGTATTCTATTCGTCAAATTCTTGATGCCTCTAAATTAAGCAAAACAACCTTTTACCGTTACCTCAATAAAAGGAATGCTTAAGATATGGCTATGAAAAGAATTTTAACTACTTCACAGCGTGAACAACTTCTTTCTGTAGACCACTTATCAGAAGAGGATTTTAAAGCGTATTTTAGTTTTTCTGATTATGATCTGGAGGTTATTAATCAACACCGTGGAAAGGTCAATAAACTAGGATTTGCGATACAACTTTGTTTGGCCCGGTATCCTGGGTGTTCTTTAAGTAATTGGCCGATTAAATCAACCAGACTAACTTCTTATGTGAGTCGACAGCTCCATCTTGATGCAATTGATTTAAATTCATATGATCATAGAAATACACGTGCAAATCACTTCAACGAGATCTTAGAAGTATTCAACTATCATCGATTCGGTAGTGCTAATACACAAAAAAACAGTTAATAGAATATTTAATTGAACTAGCTTTAGAAAATGATGACTCTATCTATCTAATGAAAAAAACAATTGATTTCTTAACTCGAAAAAGAATTATTTTTCCATCTATAGCTACACTTGAAGACATTATAAGCCGCTGTCGAGATAAAGCAGAAAACAACTTATTTTCAATATTACTCTGTTCATTAACAGATATACAAATTGAAAAAACTAGAGAGTTTGTTTCAAATTTATGAAGAGACGAAAATAACTAAACTCGCTTGGCTAAAAGACATTCCAGGTAAGGCAAATCCAGAAAGCTTTATGAGTATTTGTAAAAAAGTGGAAGTGATTGCTTCCATGGGACTCGGGACAATTAATGTCTCCCATATTAATCGGAACAGGTTTCTTCAGCTAGCTAGACTAGGGGAAAATTATGATGCATATGACTTCTCCCGTTTTGAGCTTGAAAAAAAGATACTCTTTTACTTATTGCTTTTTTTAGTCAATCATCATCAATATCTGATCGATCAACTGATTGAGATTAATGACCGCATTTTTAGCAAGTATTAAAACGCAAAGGGACACGTGATTCACAAGAACAGTTAAAAGAAAAAAAGGAAAAATTGGCTACTAAAAAATTGGAACATTATGCTTCTTTAATTGATGCTCTTCACTTTGCAAAAGATAATGATAGTAATCCTTTTGACGAAATTGAACGAATCATGCCTTGGGAAGATTTAGTACAAGATGGAGAAGAAGCTAAAAAAATTACAGGTAATAAAAATCATGGCTATTTAGAAATGGTTCGAAATAAAGCTAATTACCTCCGAAGATACACGCCAATGTTATTGAGGACCCTTTCGTTCAAAGCAACTCCGGCAGCAAATCCAGTCCTCATGGCCCTAACTCAACTAACTGATTTACACAATAGTGGTAAAAGAAAAATACCGGCAGATACTTCTACTGATTTTGTGAGTAAAAAATGGAAAAGCCTTGTTCGGCCAGAAGAGGGGAAAATAGATCGGTCTTACTATGAGTTAGTAGCTTTCACCGAGCTAAAGAACAATATTCGATCAGGAGATATTTCAGTTGAAGGAAGTATGATCCATCGAAATATTGATGATTACTTAGTTGATTTATCTGCTTGTATTGATTCAGAAACTATTCCAGACACGTTTGAGGACTATTTAAAGGATCGGGAAATAATTTTAGATTTACAGCTTCAATTTTATTCGACAGTTGATAAGAGAATTTCAAGAGCAAACCTTAAAAAGTTGGAAAAAGTTACACCTAGCGAAGCAGAAATATATAGAAAAAAACTTTATTCAATAATTCCTAAGATAAGGCTTAGTGATCTTTTAATTGAGGTGGACAGTTGGACCAACTTTTCACAAGAATTTAGTCATGATTCTACAGGGAAACCGCCGAGTGAACAAGAAAGAAAAATTATTTTTGCTGCTTTGCTGGGTTTAGGGATGAATATTGGTCTTGAAAAAATGGCCCAATCAACTCCTGGAATTTCTTATTCTCAGTTAGCCAATGCCAAACAATGGCGCTTTTATAAAGAAGCTCTGACTCGTGCTCAATCTGTTTTGGTTAATTATCAGTTAAAGCTTCCTGTTGCAGACTTTTGGGGTGAAGGAAAAACCACTGCTTCAGACGGAATGCGCGTCCCAGTGGGCGTCTCAGCTCTAAAATCCGATGTTAATCCACATTACAAAGTATGGAAAAAGGAGCTACAATGATTCGATCAATAAATGATAGGCATACGACTCATCATATCGAGGTTGCTTCAACTAATACAAGGGAAGCTACTCATACCCTTGATGGCCTACTTTATCATGAAACAGATCTAGATATTGAGGAACATTTTACTGATACAAATGGGTATTCTGATCAGGTGTTTGGAATGACCGCATTACTAGGCTTTGATTTTGAACCTCGCATCAGAAATATAAAAAAATCACAATTATTTTCTATCAAATCACCTTCCTACTACCCTAACTTATCAGAAGATATAAGCGGAAAAATCAATGTAAAAATTATTGAAGAAAACTATGATGAAATTAAACGAATCGCCTATTCGATTCAAACAGGAAAAGTATCTAGTTCTTTACTATTAGGAAAGCTAGGCTCATACGCACGTAAGAATAGAGTAGCTCTTGCACTGAGAGAACTAGGTCGCATTGAAAAGAGCATTTTTATGATAGATTATATTACAGATAGTGAGCTACGGCGAAGGATCACTCATGGACTAAATAAGACAGAAGCGATTAATGCTTTAGCTAGAGAACTATTTTTTGGGCGACGCGGAAAATTTATGGAGCGCGATATTCGCCGACAACTTCAAAGTGCTAGTGCGCTTAATGTGTTAATAAATGCAATAAGTATATGGAACGCCGTCTACTTACAAGCAGCTTATAATTATCTCGTCAAAATAGATCCCGAAGTAACTAAGTATATGAAGCATGTATCTCCTATTAATTGGGAGCATATCACTTTTCTTGGAGAGTATAAATTTGACTTGTTATCTATTCCTAAACACTTAAGAGAATTGAATATAAAAAAATAAATAGGCCTTTGAAACATTATTTAGTGGGAATTTGTACCCCTTTTATCGATACAAATTCCCTACCAAGCGCTCGGGACCCCAGGTAAGAAAAATTCATCAACGGAAACATGAAGTAACGATACAAGGTCATAAAGAACTTGTATGCTGGGGTGTTGCCCTTTATTTTCAATATTAGTTAAGTACCGTGGGTCAATTTCAATCAATGCTCCCACTTGTTCACGAGTTAAACCTCGTTTCAATCGAGCTTCTTTAATGGCTAAACCAAAGGCTCTAAAATCATATTTATCTTCTTTTTTACGCATAGTAGACCACCTCTATACATTTTATTGTTCCTACTGAATTAAAAACAGGTATAGAAAAACGTGTTATATGGTTTATAGGTTTATATTTAATAAAAAAAGCACTACTAAACGCCAATAAAAAAAACCGTTATATGGTAGTGCTATTTACGCTGTTAAAATATTGTATATTACTTCCAAATGGCGGTTTGTTGGAGGTCAACGTCGCCATGAAGTACATCATATACAATAAATTTCCTTACATTGGGTTCTTGTCAAAAAAAGTCGTCTATCTGCAATAGATAAGTACGTCCACCAATGTGGTTTTATAAATCATATAGATAGAATAACAGAAGCATGTAAACAGAGAAATAAATCTGTTTATATGCTTTTTTGGCTATTCAGAACTTTTTTACAAAGTTTATTTATCAGTACTGCAACAAATCCCCCTTTCACATTGGGACTAAGAGTGAAAGGAGATAAACGAGCAAGGCTCACTCTTTCCTAGACAGAAAGGGGGTGAGAAACATGAAACCATCTTCTTTTCAGACCACAATAGAAAATCAGTTTGACTATATCTGTAAACGTGCTATGGAAGACGAGCGAAAGAATTATATGCTTTATCTTTCAAGGATTGCAAAGCGTGAGGTGTCCTTTTCGGATGTTGGCGATTATCTTGTTAGCCAGTTTGCGACAACAGATAACTATTCAACTGACTTTCAGATTTTTACACTCAATGGGTTATCAGTAGGCGTTGAAAATGATTTGTTGAGTGAAGCATTACGTGAGTTGCCAGACAAGAAACGTGAAATTCTACTGCTGTTTTACTTTATGGACATGAGCGATTCAGAAATTGCAGACCTGTTGAAATTGAACCGTTCTACTGTCTATCGGCATAGAACCAGTGGACTAGCCTTAATTAAAAAGTTTATGGAGGAATTTGAAGAATGAAAACACAATATCCTATGATTCCCTTTCCTCTCATTGTAAAGGCAACAGATGGCGATACCGAAGCGATTAACCAGATTCTACATCATTACAGAGGGTACATAACGAAGCGTTCCCTACGACTTATGAAAGATGAATATGGCAATCAAAGTATGGTCGTTGATGAAGTCTTACGTGGAAGAATGGAAACCAGACTGATTACAAAAGATTTTGTCATTTGAAATTAAGTAATATCCTCTCTCCTTTCGTGGAAGCGTGCTAAACCATTCCACGCTTCCCGAACAGGGAGGTTTGTTATTCCACCAAAGCATATTGAGCTTTCAATGTGTTTTTGATAGGCTAACGAGCCATTGTTCTTTGAAAAACTGAATAAAAAGTAATCGAATACGTTTCGATAAGAAAAAGAGCCAACGGAACTAACTGCCATGACCCTATCTTATAAAGATAGCGAGCGATTCATGTTAGTGATCCGAGAAGCAATCTTTAGCAGGATTGCCTGCAACGACATTCTTATCGTGATAATGATACTCCCATACAGTCAATAGTCCGAGCGTGATAAAACCGTCGCAGGCAATGAGTATGGCTACATGAGAACCATGCAGGGGTGGAACTCCCGTGAGCTTTTGCTAAAGCTGTTCGATTGCTGGTAAAACAACTTTTATGAAATCCAAATAAGTGATTTGGAAAGGAGGATTTTATGAAGCAGACTGACATTCCTATTTGGGAACGTTATACCCTAACCATTGAAGAAGCGTCAAAAATATTTTTCGTATTGACGAAAACAAGCTACGACGCTTGGCAGAGGAAAATAAAAATGCAAATTGGCTGATTATGAATGGCAATCGTATTCAGATTAAACGAAAACAATTTGAAAAAATTATAGATACATTGGACGCAATCTAGCGTCGCCAAAGGGTCTTGTATATGATAAAATAGTATTAAGTCGTATCAAGGCTCTTTCCATAAAGGAAAGGAGCAAATGCCATGTCAGAAAAAAAGACGTGACAATAAAGGTCGAATCTTAAAGACTGAGAGAGCCAACGAAAAGACGGAAGATACTTATACAAATATATAGATTCATTTGGAGAACCGCAATTTGTTTACTCGTGGAAACTTGTGGCTACAGACCGAGTACCAGCAGGAAAGCGTGATTGTATCTCACTTAGAGAGAAAAATCGCAGAGTTACAGAAAGACATTCATGATGGTATTGATGTTGTAGGAAAGAAAATGACACTCTGCCAGCTTTTACGCAAAACAGAACGCTCAAAAGACCAAAGGTTAGAAAAAACACTGAAACTGGACGCAAATATCTTATGGATATTTTGAAGAAAGACAAGTTAGGTGTAAGAAGTATTGACAGTATTAAGCCATCAGACGCTAAAGAATGGGCTATTAGAATGAGTGAAAATGGTTATGCTTATCAAAACCATCAATAACTACAAAACGTTCTTTAAAGGCTTCATTCTATATTGCTATACAAGATGATTGTGTTCGGAAGAATCCATTTGACTTTCAACTGAAAGCAGTTCTTGATGATGATACTGTCCCTAAGACCGTACTAACAGAAGAACAGGAAGAAAAACTGTTAGCCTTTGCAAAAGCTGATAAAACCTACAGCAAAAAAATTATGATGAAATTCTGATACTCTTAAAAACAGGTCTTCGTATTTCAGAGTTTGGTGGTTTGACACTTCCAGATTTAGATTTTGAGAATCGTCTTGTCAATATAGACCATCAGCTATTGAGAGATACTGAAATTGGGTACTACATTGAAACACCAAAGACCAAAAGTGGCGAACGTCAAGTTCCTATGGTTGAAGAAGCCTATCAAGCATTTAAGCGAGTGTTAGCGAATCGAAAGAATGATAAGCGTGTTGAGATTGATGGATATAGTGATTTCCTCTTTCTTAATAGAAAGAACTATCCAAAAGTGGCAAGTGATTACAACGGCATGATGAAAGGTCTTGTTAAGAAATACAATAAGTATAACGAGGATAAATTGCACACATCACTCCACATAGTTTGCGACATACATTCTGTACCAACTATGCAAATGCAGGAATGAATCCAAAGGCATTACAGTACATTATGGGACATGCTAATATAGCCATGACGCTGAACTATTACGCACATGCAACATTCGATTCTGCAATGGCAGAAATGAAACGCTTGAATAAAGAGAAGCAACAGGAGCGTCTTGTTGCTTAGTAGTACAAAATGAATTTACTACTTATTTACCACTTCTGACAGCTAAGACATGAGGAAATATGCAAAGAAACGTGAAGTATCTTCCTACTAGTAAAAATACTCGAAAGCACATAGAATAAGGCTTTACGAGCATTTAAGA
>BNJS01001013.1_pt1 | contig 27083 bp, 46 predicted proteins | sample 8540461 | NCBI WGS metagenome assembly BNJS01 (sample SAMD00202454, study PRJDB9452) | human saliva metagenome | isolation source: human saliva | place: Japan | reverse complement strand
TTATTTGAGCATCTGATTGTTAGGCAATTCTTGAAGGAATCGGATTGGCGGTAACCGGGCTCTGTTGGAAGGGTGGATGGCACGACTAGTGAATCAAGCGTATTTTACGTCCGCACTGTTCTCAAGCGAGGTCTAATACATTATTTGAAGAAATCATCAACGATACTACACCTTTTTGAAGAGTCTCTTATTCGACAGTCCATCGCACACATAGAAGCCGAGATGCAATCCAACATTGATATAGCAGACATGACACTACTACAAGAACAGCTCGCTCTTTGTCAAAAATATTTTATCGATAGTCAAAAAACCACTCCCAGCAATTCACGCTCAAAATCTAAGATTTCTCCTCTTAAAATCAGCCATAGTCCGAAGGATTTTTACAGACGTTAAGATTGCTGTAGAAATCGCCGACGCCAGCGATGAATTGACTGCCGCATTTTTCTGCACATACCCAATACTTTTAGATCTAGTGCGCGACATTTGTTTCGATAAAATCTCATCCTACCCATCCAGCCCCGGAAAGTTTATAGCGTACTATGACGGAAATTACACCAGCCAAACATACACCGTAAAAAATACAGACCTTGCTCGACTGAGCTCAAGTGAAACTATACAGACATATTTACAAAGCTTTAACATATCCTTGCACGACCGACCTAAGAAACCCTTGCCGAAGCTTTCGTCTGACCCATTTTATATTTCAGTCTAGCCTATTTTTTATCAACAAACCGCCACGCCACTATCCAGAAATGACCTAGCGAAAACTATAAACGTCGCAAATATGAACGCAATCCTAAAACAAGTAAAGGCGACGATAATCCTGGATTATTATCTCTAGCTGATTTTTCTAGTAGAGAAAGGATTCTGAAGAAGAAATATTTACGCCGCCAATACGCAAAGCTTATTGACAAACTCTAAACTCAATACCAATCACTCCATAAATCTTTTGGTCTTCAATAGAATAAAATTCAGAAATTTGATTTTCTAACCATTCGACATTATCACCGCCGAACTTTCGCGGATTATTATGAGAAAATAAGTCACGAAATGTCGCGTATCTCAGCAAACCAACAACCTCAGTGGTAACAGTTTGCTCAGAATTATCTCTATTTGTAAAAATAATCCGATCCCCGATCTGGATTTTCTGTCGTTTGGCGTCATATAATCGCGACTCGATAGTCTTATGCCAGAAATAATAGCATTAAACGGCTCGGCCGCCAATTTTAATTGGTGTATGGTCATAAAATTATTTGCCTTTCTTGCTATAATTAAACCATCATATAAATAAATATTCAAATATCTACACTTTCATAAGAAAGGCTATCAAATGACTAAAAGATTACTAGAAATCGAACGCAAGCGCCAGCTAACGGGCAATATTGAAGAGTTAATCGAGCGGTTGAAAAAGCATCGGTTTTTGGGTTAACGAGTAATCTTCGCGAAATTGATACGTATTATTCTCGCCCTGATGTCGATTTTATACAAACGGTTGAATGCTTGCGAATTCGCCAGCGCGATAGTTTTGCTGAGGTAACATATAAGCCAGCAACGGCCGCTGCGACGCATACGGAAAATAATGTAATCATCAAGCCCGAGACAAACCTGCCAATTCAGCCTGAAGATGCGGCAACCGCCAAGCAGCTGCTGGCAAACCTCGGTATGATACAACTGGTCGAGGTCAACAAATATCGTCGCTCGTTTCAGTCCTCTGATTTTCCGCAAGCAACGGTAGCCATCGATGAAATCAAAGACGCTGGGACTTTCGTGGAAGTTGAGGTTTTGTCAGATGATGAAACCAGTGCGCTGATAATGATTAGTGAGATTGAAACCAAACTCGGTCTGGAATCAATGGAAATTGTGACGCGACCTTATCGGGATATTTGTACGGGCTATTAAGAAGACCGTTACAAAACTTCACAACTCCACTCGCAACCAATATAATATACTCATGAATACTTCACGGAAAAATCGCATTATAAAAATTACTATTTGGGTAGTCTGCTCAATTGTCGTTATAACCGCCTTACTAGTCGCCGCAGCTTTCTTTTGGCCAGCAACATCCAAGCAATTGCAATCTTCAAGCTCTGAAAAATTGAGCTACAACGACGCCATCGCCGCTGCAAATCGCACTGTTAGCGAAGACACTTCAAATACCGACGTTAGACCAGAATGTCGATCGATTATTAAAACCCACGGCAAAAAAACCGCCAAAGCCGTCATGATGATTCATGGCGTAAGCGCATGCCCACAGCAATTCGCAGACTTGGGCGACACCTTTTTCAATGCCGGCTATAACGTCTATATTCCCCGCGTCCCCAGCCACGGTCTGACAGACAACAAACGACACGGAGAAATCACCATTCCAGCAATGGCGCAATTTATGAACTCCAGCACTAGCATAATTAGCGGTTTGGGCGATGAAACGGGAGTCGTCGGACTTTCTGGCGGCGCAAATATGGCGACTTGGATTACGCAATACAACAGCCAAACCATATCACGAGCGCTACTTCTATCACCTTTTTATCAGCCTTCAGCGTCGGAAACTCCTTCCTGGAAAATTCCGCTTTTACGAAATCTTTACGGACGTAATATTCTTCCAGATTCGTTCACGGGTAGCAATTTGTCATATCGCGCTCTTGGAAAATATATAATAATCGCCAAGAACTATAAATCCGACCTAAAAGCTCCAGGGCTAAAATACGTCGGGGTTGTAACGAGCGAAAACGATACCGCAATTGATAAAAATCTCGCGGTCAACATACCCAAGCAAATGGCTGCAGCTTCTGGCGCCAAATTCCAATATTATTCAATTCCAGCCTCATTCGGTATCGGTCACGACATTGTAGCCTTAAACCAAGACGAGGTTAAAAAGCACGCCGACAAACTATATCCGTTCTATTTGGATATGTACGAAGGAAAAGACGTAAAATTAGAGACGAACTAGCTATCCTATTTACCTTGCACGGCTAAAATTCGCGCCTGAATTTCATCCAATTGAGCATCATCCATTTTTGGACCGTCAGCCGTGGTTAACCAACCAGGATATTTCTCATAAAACGCTTGCTCGTGCGACACTGGCGAACCAATTCCCTTTGCCAAATCGCCATGAAGCGGCATCAATTTGGCATGCACATGCGCCACGCCCGTGCCTTCAAAAATCAGCGCCACTCGCGGCGTGTCAAACGCTTTTTTCAAAATACCAGCAACCTTTTTCACTGCCAGCATCATTTCGGAATATAAATTATCGTCCAAAGAAAATACGTAATCGCCTGGATTCTGTTTCGGAATCACCACAGTAAAACCTGGCGTGTTCGGAAACGGCGTTAAAAATGCTAGGAATTTCTCATCTTCCCAAATCTTCCAAGATTTCATTTTTCCAGATACGATGTCGTCAAAAATTGTGTGATTCATATTCCTCCTTTATGCAAATAAATCGTTTAATGCTTCACTCACCGTTGGATGAGTGAATATTTGGTCACGCAGCACAGTATATGGCAGGGTCATTATCCATTACAGTTTTGATAATATTAATGACTTCTGGTGAGTTACAGCACAATAAACTACTCCCAAAAATTTGTTCAGTGTTTGCATCAATCACCGCACGCAGCAATCCTGTTGTAGCATTATCAACATGCAGGCGTGGAATCGCCATAACAGGCAGCTCTTTTACGATAATTTCGCACCCCGTCGCACTGCGCCTCAGCCTCTGTCATACCCACCCGACCTAGCGGCGTTTGCATAAAGACCGTGTACGGCAAGGTTTTTGTTTGGCGCGAGTGTACAGACCGTCACCCAGCAACTGGCTTCTCACAATCCGAAAAATCGTCCAGCGACGCATAGGTGAGTGTGGCCCGCCCGTTACATCGCCCATTGCCCAAATATGCGACCGACTGAGTGCGAAGTGTTTCATCAACCACAATTGCCCGCAGCTCATCCGTCGCTACACCGGCAGCTGGTAAATTCAAGCTCATCGTTGCCGGGCGACGGCCGCTAGCCATCAAAACCGCATCATAACCAGCGTAATCATCGCGGTTTACTGTGCAAATCGTCGCAGTGAGACTCACCCTCAATCGCTGTCACATCCACACTAAACACAATCTCAATACCCTGTGACTGCAATGCTTCAGTAGCAGCCCGAGCAATTGCTGGATCTTCACGTGCAAGCAGAGCATCGCCCCTCTCAAATACTGTTATTTTTGTACCAAGTTTGGCATAAGTTGAGGCAAATTCTAACCCAATATAACCGCCACCAATGATAGCTAGCTGTTTTGGCTGCGTCATTCTATCCAGCAATTCAGTACTGGTATACACAAACGGCTTATCAACACCTGGAATATCTGGGATGATCGATTCCGCACCGGTGTTAATAAAAATCTGCGGTGCACTAACTACTAGCTCGTCGCTACCCGCCACAACCTTCACAGTACGATCATCTACGAACGATGCCTCACCCTCAATGACGCTCACTGTTTCACGGTCCGCAAGCATGTGATAGTTCTTCTCATTCAACCGCGTCACTACCGTTGTCTTATGTGCCATCGCCTCATCAAAACTTTGATGATGTTCGGCTGCATTGACTAGCACCTTAGTAGGAATACAAGCAATATTAATACAGGTGCCGCCATACATCTTTGGCGACCGCTCCACTAGCGCTACCTTTTTTTCCGCATTTGCCAGCGCTACCGCCAATGTTTTGCCAGCTTTGCCAAAACCAATGATGAGTGCGTCAAATTGTTGTGTATCCATTTCACCTCCTCCTATCTTTTTTAGCGATCTCTCTCGCTGCAACAAATTCTCTATCGGCACACAGAACTACCTATTTTATTACAAGTTTTTGAGCTACTACTATTATCATGTGTAATAGCTCCTTAAAACTGTTCCAAAAAGTCCAACTTACCGCTATACGATGTTGTCAAAAATTGTGTGATTCATAATTACTCCTTTTGAAGTAATTATAGCATTTTATGAAGTTTCCAGGTCGGACAATTTGAGTTTCCATTCTACAGCAAACCAGAACTAGCCACATCGTCGCAAAAATCCCCAATAAAACTTCTACTATCACAAACCAAAAACTTGCCCATTGCGTAACCTTGCGCCGCTATAATTGCCGCAAAAATCGGAAAACTGAAAGACGAGATTCGCTCACGATGAGTTAAATAGCTCAAACTCGATGGTAAAAGAAACATCAAAAGCACCATCAATATCACGATGCCGCGCGAGAAAACAAAATGCGCCGCGTGCATTGTATCGTTCGGACAAAGCGCCACTCCTATCATACAAATCGCAAACAATGAAAGTATCCATCCAGATATCCGAGCAGAGCAGGGTGACCAGCTTAAGATAACCACGATTCATAAAAACCCAATCGTCGCCATAATCAAAGCCAGATAAAAAACACTCCCGAATTGAACGAAAATGCAGACAAACGGTTCGAGGTGGTTTCACCCAATCTACTCAAACTCCAGTTCGTCCACCGAGTATCATCAGAAAGCAACATCGCCACAACCAAGCCCACAGCCAAAACGACACCATTAAGAATACAGAGTGCCTGAAGGCGATTCTTGCATAAAAAATCCTTAATCTGTCGAAGTTTCATATTGCTTAAAATTGTTCCAAAAAGTCCAACTTGCCACTTTCAAAATGACGGACATCTTCGATTCCATACTTCATCATAACCAAGCGGTCGATTCCGCAACCAAAAGCAAATCCCGTATATTCATTCGGGTCAATTTGTGCCGCCCGAAGAACATTCGGATGAATCATTCCGCAGCCCAATAACTCAATCCAACCTTCACCAGAGCAGACTTTACAATTAGGATTTTTTCCTTCACAAAACGGACAACTTAATGCAAACTCGAAGCTTGGCTCAGTGAACGGAAAGTAAAATGGATTAACGCGAACATCAAGTTTCTTGCCATAATATTCCTGCAAAAAAATTCTTGCAACGTAGCAATCAAGTTGCCAACATTAACTCGGCGTGAAACGTACACGCCTTCGACTTGATAAAACGTATGTTCGTGGCGCGCATCCAAATCTTCGTTACGGAAAACGCGATCAGGAACGATAGCGGCAATAGCCTCGCCTTTTTCCAAATTGTCGCGATATTTCGTCAACACACGATTTTGCATAGTCGACGTATGTGCTGGAGCAATTAAACGATCGCCATTAGAATCAGTTTCCTCGGTCATAAACGTATCGTAATCGTCGCGCGCTGGATGACCTTTTGGAAAATTCAGGCTCTCGAACATATGGAATTGATCGTCAATTTCTCTGGATTCTTCCGTGACAAAAACCCATGCGATTAAAGATCTCAGAAATGCGCTCGATTTCAGCGCTCAGCGGATGAATCGTGCCTTGTTCGCTCGGCAAAAGTTTGGGCTTTGGCGAATTCACATCCATCGGCGCCGTAACGTCAATCGGTTTTAAGTCAACTTTTTCCAGCTCTTCCAGTCGCACAGCAATAGCCTGTTCAATCGCCTGCTTCAGCTCGTTAATCTGCTTGCCAGAACGGACCACGCTCAACTGGCGGCAATGACTTGGTTTGATCATACAATTCCCTAAGTCGTCGATCACGTAAAAACTCACGTGGAGACTTGGATTGCGAAACCGCCAAAATTATTTCTCTTCTCAATTCGTCTAAATCAACCATTTTATCGTCCTTGCATTAAAAACATTACAATCACTGCACCAGCCATAATAGCAATTAAAATCCACGCCCACGCCAAAGTCGTCGTCTGTTTCGTGCCTTCCAAATATCTTATGTCGTCGACGCCGTCCATAGTTGCCTTTTCTTGCAAACTCGAAGCTTTCGCCTTCTCTCCTAATTCAGCCGCAATTCGCTCTTGCAATTCACTGCGCTGATCTTGCTGATTTACAAATAATCCCATAACTACAGTATAGCAAATTATGTTATAATAGTCGTGATATTACTTTAAGGAGGGAATATGGCTGAAGAAAACTTCAAAAAAGCCCCAGTTAAAGCCGCAGAAAAGAAAACCGCTGCCGCTAAGACTGAAACCAAAACGACCGTCAAGCGCGTCGTTGCTGAATCTACCGCTAAAAGCAAGCGTGTCGAACTAGATTCTAAATTACCAAACAACTTAATTAACATCGTTATTGCGGAAGTTATCGGCACGTTCATTTTGACACTTGCCGCATTATTCGCATCAGACATTTTGTCATCAATGTATGTCGGTTTTGCGTTGATGTTTATCGTTGCAATTATCGGCAACATTTCTGGCGCACACGTAAACCCAGCTGTCACATTTGGTCTATGGACGATGCGTAAGCTAAAGACTGTACTTGTTCCATTTTACTGGGGCGCGGTTCCTCGGCGCAATGGCCGCTATCGTGCTTGTTGGCTCATTAACAAACGGCGGATTCGCCCTAAGCTTTGACCAATTCACTGCATTCTCTTGGAACATCTTCGCGATGGAATTAGTCGGTACCGCTGTATTTGTATTTGGCGTTGCCGCAGTTTTGCAGCGCAAAGAAATCAGAGCAGCTGGTCAAGCTTTTGGAATTGGCCTGGCATTGATGATTGGTCTTGTCGTATCTGGCTCAATCTCTTCGTACATTAAAAGTACTGCTATTGCAAAAAAATCCAAAAAGATCAAAAGCACTACTCAAACTGAGAAAAAAACGGCTGCACTTACCCACGCGAGATCTACATCTCAGGCGCAACTTTGAACCCAGCAGTTTCTTTGGCTGTTACAGAGAAAACCGATTCTCAACTACGCAGCAACGGGTATTGCCAGCTGAAGGCGAAAAAAAGCTATTCACGCTTTAGCCTGGAAGTAATTGCCGCTACCCTAATCGGTGCGGCATTAGGGCGGTAACCTATTTCTACTCGTCAATTACCGAAACAAAGACGAAGAATAGATTATAACTTCACAATAAAATATCCCGCTTAATCGGCGGGGTATTTTTTATGTCAATCTTCCTGAGTCGGCCGATCAATCAGCTCCGGCTGCGCTTGGTTATCGCCACCAGAAATTCGCACGACATCCTTATCGATCCTCCCCAATTCCTTGTACGTATTGTTGTAATGACCAACGGTCGTACTAAGACTCTTGCCCATTTTCGTCATCAGTTCATCAAACTTTTTAATATGAACACCCAATTGCCCAACTCGAACTTGAATGTCTTTGGCCTGCTCTTCAATTTGTAGACTACGAAGCCCCTGAAGAACGGTCTGCAGGTACGCCAAAAAACTAGTCGGACTAACAATAATCACTCGTTTATCTCGGAATGCGTATTCAATTAAATCGCGACTCGAACCGCCCTGACCGACATTATTAATCAGAAGATCGTAATACAAAGATTCGCTAGGAATAAACATAAAAAGCAAAGTCCATGGTGTTTTCGCGCGGACGAATGTATTTACTAGTCTCGTCAATTCGCCCCTTAAGGTCAGCCTTCACCTTATTCAGCCACATTTCACGCTCAGATTTTGTCTCGGCATTAATCATCCGATTGTAATTCTCCAAAGAAAACTTACTGTCCACCGGCAGTATTTGACCCTTGTCCAGAAAAATAACCGCGTCAACAATTTCACCATCCTTGAAGCGATATTGCATTTGATACTGCTTGGCTGGCAAAACGTTATCCAGCACACTCTCCAGATAAAACTCGCCGAACACGCCGCGCTGCTTCGGGTTTTGCAACACGTTCTGCAGAGTCTTCAGATCAGTCGCCACATCAACCACACGCTTATTGGTCTCATCAATTTCGCCAATCGCTGCGTCCATCAGCCACCAACTTCGCGCTTTCTGACAGTGCTTCTGCACGGAAGTCTGAACTTGCGCATTACTTCGCTCCAACTTATCGCTAACGGATTCATTCAGTTTCGCAATAGTCCGCCCCAACTCCACGACATCGGTTTTAATCAACTCGACGGATGATTGATTCTTTAGCTCGTTGATTTTTGATTGCAGGACAAATAAAGTCGCGCCCAAACCAATAGTAATAACAATTAGAGAATAATGATTATGATTTCCATACACTTAGTGTACAGTGATTATAGCGCCAAGACAACTCGTGCTAAGATCGCAAATAAAGTCATAAATAAAATTGCTGCGCCGTTGCCGCGAATTCTATTCAGCCAAATTAACGACAAGTATACCAAAACTGTCGCCAAAACCACCCATGGCAATGACAAAATCCAAGATCCGCCAGCCCATAATGTAGCACCCACAACGACACAGTTGCCGCGATTACTACCAACAGAGGTCGCTTAATGCCAAATACCGCCAACACTGGCACCAGCATAATTCCCGCCAGAACTAACGCAACGTAAGATGCGATGCTCGTGCTGTTTGCGCAAATAGAAATATGCTCAGCGTTCGCGCAAAATACAGGCGTAATCATAAATTTATCAAACGCAAGCGCCAGCAACCAGATAGCCACGCCGCTAGCAACTAAAATTGCCAAAATCCTCAAGAAAACTCGCCTTGAAAATGGATATGTGTAATCTGATATTTCTTCATGGAAAATAGCCAACAATAATTTCATACGTAAATTGTAACGTAAACTTGTCAATATTGCAAATGTATATGCTTAAATATTATGCTTTTTTTCAGGAGACTCATCGGTTTATACCAAATAATCCCTGCGCAGGCAATCAATAATCCGCCAATAACGTCAAGTGGCGTATGCACCAGAGCAATAACCCGACCTACACATATTAAGATTGTCATAACCAGACAAACAACAGCCAGCCGCCAGCTCTTTGCTCCGAAAAATACAGCCAAAGTAATTGCCATTGTAAATAGCGCGTGATCGGACGGAAAACCCGGATTATTAAGGAATGACGCACCAGCAGACACACCCAGAATCTCGAACGGGCGCATCTGATCTGGTTGATAAATTGACCCGATAATTTTTGCTGCCACGTAAGCAGTCAACCCAGCCATCAAAACTTGGCTATAAACTTGATACTTCTCTTTATTTGGAACCAATTTTATCAGCGCGTACGCACCAATTAGCACGACCGGCACCACTAGTCCGTCAGCAATTAATTTCACAATCCATTGCAAATCCATACTATAAGTATATCGCGCCAACGCTAGCCAGTAAACGCTTGCGGAAATCATTTTTCTATAGTACAATTATGTTTGCCGTTGGGATGTCGCCAAGTGGTAAGGCAGCGGGTTCTGGTCCCGCCATTCGGGGGTTCGAATCCCTCCATCCCAGCCAAGTTTGAAATTTAACAGCCAGTTATTTGGCTGTTTTTTTCGTCGATAAATTTGCGCAAATCAACAAAATCCACATCATGAATACCAGAAAAATCGCAGTCACGTTATTCACATTCTTTATCGTTGCACCAAACATCACCGCCACAGACCCATTCACAAACGCCAAAAAACTAATTACCGTCATAATCCCCCAACTCAAAAAACAGCCATTCTGCTCGTCAGAGTAATTCTTTTTGGCATATTCATATCAATTAAAAACGGCAACGACGTTAGCTCAACAACAACCAATATTATCGCAATCGGGAGACTTAAATATGGCGTAATCCCCGCAGAAGTAATGACCGCAGAAAACTTCTCAAACGTAAATAATTGACATAATAACGGCACCATTATTAATAGTCCTGCAATCAATTTAACAACTTTATTCACTTTTTCTAGACATAATTTCAGTATAGCTTGCGCGTCAAAAAAGCTCAAGCTTGTTGTATTTTTTACTAAAGCGCTTGCACTTTTTATAAAAACGTCATAAAGTTAAATCAGCGAACGTTACAAAAATAAACACCACAAAATCGTATCTTTCGCTCTACGACAAATCCACCACAACTTAAAATACCCCGTCTCTATGGGGTATTTTTATTGGTCAATATCCGCGATTGTTCAGCGCGCCACTCGGCAATTTTTCCGTGGTGTCCGCTCAATAAAAACATCCGGCACACGTAAACCTTTAAACTCCTCAGGTCGTGTATATTGTGGAAATTCCAACGTTTCTCCATCTGAAAAACTTTCAATTTCCGCAGACTTTTCGCCGCCCAAAACTCCAGGAATCAACCTAACAATAGAATCAATCATCATCATCGCCGCTAGCTCTCCGCCCGTCAGCACAAAATCGCCAATACTCCATTGCTCATCAACTAGCTCCAGAATTCGCTCATCAACACCCTCGTATCGCCCGCAAATAAATATAGCACCCCTGTCATCATCGGCTTCCTCCTGAGCTTTAGCCTGCTTCCAGCGCTGCCCGCGCGGACTCATTAATACCACTTTCGCTGTTTCATCCTGAGATTTCGCAAATTCTACCGCTTTCCATAACGGCTCAACCATAAGAAGCATTCCGTCGCCGCCGCCATAAGGAGTATCGTCAACCTGACGGCGAGGACCCAAACCAAACTCCCGCAGATTCACCGTCGTAAGCTCAACGATACCGTCTTTCTGCGCCTTCCACATCATGGAATTATTAAAAACTCCCGTTGTCATTTCTGGGAAAAGCGTAATTACTTGAAATTTTCTCATCTGTTACAGTGTACCAAGTGTTGACTTTTTTGTCCAGGTATGATATATATATATTAGCTTTTGTTCAACCGAGCAGAAGTAGCACTTAGAGAAAGAGAGAGACGTCATGTCCTATATTACCGAGATCGGCAAGCGTAAACTCGAACTTGTTGAGGAGGCGGTGGATTGGTTGTCTTATCCCGTCCGCATCTCTATTGACAAAGGAGGGGAGATTCACATTATCCTCTCCGTGGAGATGGGAGACTCCGCACACTACAGCAGACCGGAGGACCCTGACCCTGTGGCGAAATTCATCAGCACACTTATGCCTGAGCGAACCAAACTTATGTCAATGACATTCAAAAAGCCGAATGTTATTGACGAAGTGAGAGTGGAATCCAGGAATGACTGCCTGGTTATCCACAACGCGAAGGGCGCGCCTTATATCAGCATCTACACACTCATGGAAGTCCTGGAGGTTGATAAAGCCACAGCCTCCAGGACTTTCGGAAGAATCGCTCGAAGGCGGGTGGAGCAGATTTGCCTCACCCGCCCCCGCGATAAGTGGGCACTCTCACAGAGGGAGTAAGCCCGCCTGAAAATAGCTCGTTGAGACATTAAGTTTCAGCTTGAGCACGTTTTCGGCGGGCTATTTTCATGTCTTTTTATAGAAATTATTCCCCACCAAAAAACCGCCCCAATAAGGACGGTTTTTTAGCACAAATAAGGCTCTCAATGGTTACCCATTGTCTCGCATAGAGCTGTTCTCGCATAATGTCTGTGCTTGAACTGGTTTTAATTATATATCAAGATCGTCGAGTTCTGCAAGCTCTTTTCTGGTGTTTTCTGCGTAAGAAGATCCATTTTCCACAGCTTCATCTGTTGAGTTATCCACAGAAGTATAATCGTTATAGTTATCGCCATCACGCTCACCAGAAAAACCATCATTGTTAACAATCTTCAAGTTATATCGAGCGTCATTCTTTGCGCCCAAAGCTCGCAGAAGTGTACGCAAGCTCTGTGCCGTACTGCCGCGCTTACCAATGACTCGACCCAGATCTGCTGGATTAACTGTCAATGTTAGTAAAACGCCTTTTTCATCAATTGTTCGGTCTACTACGACATCTTCTGGATATCCAACCAACGCCTTTACAGTATATTCTACAAACTGCTGATCTATTGTTGACATTCTGCCCCTCCTCCTGGAATTAAACTGTATTTTCATTATACACGAGCAGTTTACGCCGTGCAAACTTTAATTATTTCTCGCCAGATTCTTTATATTTGGCAATTGCAGCACGAGCAGCTTGCTGTTGAGCGACTTGCTTTGACGGACCAATGCCTCGTCCCATCATATTATCGCCAACAAAAACCCCAAGGGTAAAGACTTTATCGTGATCTGGACCTTCTTCGCTCAGGACTTTATATACCGGCGTTTGATTGTCAACTCGCTGAGAAATTTCCTGCAAATATGACTTCGGATCACGCCAACTGCCAGACTCCAAAATGCCGTCCAACTTAACAATGATATGCTTGTGAATAAAATCGCGAGCATCGTCAAAGCCACGCTCCAAATAAATCGCGCCGATTACCGCCTCAAACGCATTAGCTAAAATCTGTAAATGCGCTCGCTCCGAGCCGTTTTTCTCGCCCTTTGACATACGAGATTAGCGGACCGTAACCCAACTTATCGCCAGCGTCGCCAATACTTTCCGTTCGCACCAAAGCTGCCCGCCAAGCAGTCAAAAATTCCCTCTGGCTCAGAAAAATGCGTAAACAAATATTCCGTTACTGCCAATTCCAAAACCGCATCACCTAAGAATTCCAAGCGCTCATTGTGGTGATGAACGGATTTTCGATGCTCATTCACATAACTACGATGAGTCAAAGCTGTAATCAGCAAATCCAAATTCGTAAATTCAAAACCTAATTTTTCGCGCGCAAAATCTTGATATGGCGCAGTGTTCATTCCGTTCATTTATAAGTTCTCCTGTCTAATTCGTTTCATTGCCAAAAGAATCAGCTTGCCAATATCTTCATATTCAACTTCATCCAGCGCCTCATGAAAACTAAACCATTTAAGACCATTCATCCATTCCTCCTTTTGGAGTTTCTCATTAGGATCCAGCGCCTTAACTAGATAAACTTGCGTTGTCATCAATACCAATTTATCGATTCGACGATAACGAAAATTCACCTTGCCCAGCCAGCCGTGCAGTTCAATTTTCTTCAGCCCAGTTTCCTCGCCAATTTCCCTACGAGCCGTCACTTGAGCTGTTTCACCTGGCTCAATATGACCTTTGGGAATTGTCCAGCGATCGCGAGCGTCCTGATATAGCAAAAACTCCGCCTCGCCCTTTTTATTACGACGAAAAATCACGCCACCAGCAGTTGGCTCGCGTACAATTTCCTGAATTAATGGCTTCTTGCTGCCACCAAAATATTTTTTTATCTTATCAAAGTTGCTTGTTCTCACTGTCGGACTCCTCCACGAGAGTACGGAGTGCCGCGCCAAGCACGCCATTCACAAACTTACCCGAGTTATCCGAACCGAACGCTTTCGCTAATTCTACCGCTTCATTAATCACCACTTTCGGCGGAACGGTATCTGCACAATATAGCAATTCATATAAACCAATTCTAAGTACCGCCCGATCGATTCGCGGTAGCTGACTAATAGGCCATTCTGGCGCCAATGGCTGCAATTTCTCGTCCAATTGACTCTGCGTCGAAAGTACGCCACTGATCAAATTATCAATAAATTCAATATCGTCAACTGATGATTTATATTCAGCCAAATTACGCTTTAAAAAATAGTCTTATAATCAACATCGCTATCACCAACCTCTTTGCGAAATTCATGTTCATAAAAGTGTTTTGCAGTGCGACAATTCGTCCCAAATGACGGTTTGATGCCATTATTAAGCGTCCTGTTCGTAATTATTATTTTGTTGTTTTACCAGTTTCACGCTTGGTTGTCTTCACCTTAACTGGTGAAGTTGCGTTAACACGACGTGCCAATTTTAATACCAAGTGGCTGCGACGAAGACCAGTTTTACGTGGGCTACTCTGTTTCTTAGGTTGTGCCATAATTTATTCTCCTCTTTTTAGGGTTGTCATAAAAACTTACGTACCATTATACCTTTTTTTATTGGACAATCTCAAGAGTCTGCCTGCAAATTAGATAATAATATTGACTTTTTATGTCGTTTATGGTAATATATAAGACATGAGTAAAGAACAATTTACACCACAAAGTAACAATGAAGACGACAGACCTGTAATAGAAATATCAAAATCTGCAGTTACAGTCGGTGCAGTAGCATTAGCCGCGTTAGGATTAACTGGAATTGCAAACACCCTAGGCTTATTCTATAGTCCTAAATCACCAGAAAAAGGACCAAGCCCTGCCCACCAAGTAGCTCAAGTTGTAGAGGATTATAGCAATGGAGTCATCACAGAGCTACCGGAAGATACAGAAATTCACACCGTCACACTTGAAGAAGGAGAAAATCCGACTTCGGTGGCTGAAACAGCCATGGAAGAATACAACGAGAAAAATCCTGAAAATAAGATAGACCCTAATGAGGCAAGAAGCTCCGTATATGAAACTGCTATCTACATGGAAGATATCTACAAACATGAGACAGGCAATACAGGGATCCGACCAGGAGCTACCGTCGACGTTGCCATAGGTGACATAAACGGTGACGGACAGCCAAGCATAGCTGTAACGAAAATAGAAGACAAATCTAAATAGACCGTTTTCTAAACCACAATATTCACTCAGCTTACCCAGAACATAAACCATCTTTTTAGGGTGGTTTATTGTTTGTGAATTTCTGGACATTTTTCGTCAGCCAGAGCCGCCGCTTCAACACCCTGCTTGTCCATATCACTCGGCAGTTCAAGTTTCGCACGAAGCTTGCCATTCACTTGAACTATAATAGTCATCGTATCACTCTTTAGATATTTTTTTCATCCCACTTTGGCCAGTGACCAACATGAACCGTATCATCATGACCCATTTCATGCCACAATTCCTCTGTGATATGCGGAGCAAAAAGGCGCCAAAAATCTGAATCAAGCTTTCTAATGCAAATCGCCAATTACTTGAATAGTCAATTCCTTGCGATTCTTTTATCTTATACAGACCATTGACCATTTCCATCATCGAAGCCACGGCCGTGTTAAACTTCTCATCTTCAATGTCACTAGTAACTTTTTTAATCGTCAAATGAGTTAATCGCAATAATTCTTGGGCTGTTTTTTCATTCGCGTCAAGAGAGTCGTTTGGGTTCTTATCAACGAACTCCTGAACCAAATTCCATGCTCGATTTAAGAATCGATAAGTTCCCGGAACACCACGAGGATCCCATGGCGCATCCATGTCATAAGGAGCGATGAACATTTCATAAACTCGCAACGCATCGGCGCCGTATCCGCTGTCCATAATCTCCATTGGGTCAATGACATTGCCCTTAGACTTGGACATTTTCTGACCGTCTGGCGCCATAATGTATGCATTGTACATCATTCGCTTAAAAGGTTCTGGAGTCGGAACGAGACCGAGCTTATAGAAAAAAATCGCATCCAAAAACGACTGTATAGCAAGTGAGCCACGGCGTGGTCGGCGCCATTGTAATAATCAACCGGCATCCAATGATTAATTCTCTCGGGATTCCATGCTTCATTATCATTGTGCGGGTCGAGATATCGTAAGAAATACCAACTAGAACAAGCATAGCCATCCAAAGTGTCAGTCTCACGTCGACCTTCTACCCAATTATCGCCGTCAGGCTTGTTTTCCGTAATCGGCACAGTTTTTCCGGTTTCAACATCCACCCAGACTCGCACCCAATCATCAACCTGGGCCAAAACGGAGTATTACCGCCCGTTGGCTTAAAGTTCTCCACCTCTGGTAAAATCACCGGCAAACACTCATCAGCCACGGCAATTGGCGCGCGACCATCAACATGAACAATTGGAATCGAGGCGCCCCAATAGCGCTGACGAAATCAGCCAATCGCGCATTTTATACGTGGTTTTGCTTCGCCAGAATTCTGCTGCTCCAGCCACGCAACAATTTGCTCGCTGAGCATCCTCACTCCTGGTACCGTTAAATTGTCCGGAATTTATCAACTCACCTTCACCAGAATAACAGCCGGCGTCGGCTGAATATTCAAAGCTTATCAATAACCTGGATAATCGGCAAGTCAAATTTCTCCAGCAAACGCAAAATCGCGCTCGTCGTGTGCTGGCACCGCCATAACCGCGCCGGTTCCATAGCCACCCAAAACATAATCCGCCACCCCAGTCGGCAATTTTGACCATTGACTGGGTTTATGACGCAACTTCCTGTAAATACGCCAGTTTTCTCTTTATTCTCTTGACGTTCAACATCAGATTTTTGCTGCGAAGCCTGGATATACGCTTCAACCTTTTTCGCGCGTATCAGAATTGACCAACTGAAAATCAGAGGATGCTCCGGCGCCAAAAGCTACATACGTCGCGCCAAATAACGTGTCAGGCCGAGTTGTGAAAAACTGTAATCTTGGAATCTTGACCGCTAACACGCAAATTCAACTTCGCGCCGACCGATCGACAATCAATTCTTCTGCATGGTTTTAACCATTTCCGTCCAATCAAGCGCATCGGTTGCCTCTAAAAATTTCATCTGCATACGCCGTAATTCGGAAAAACCACTGCTTGAGATTTCGCTTGGTTACAGGATTACCGCAGCGCCAACATTGCCACCTTCAACCTGTTCGTTAGTAAGCACCGTGTTATCGGTTTCGCACCACCATTGTGGCTGCTCTTTTTGATATGCCAAATCGTGCTTATACAATTGCGTAAAAATCCACTGAGTCCATTTGTAATATTCTGGATCAGCTGTAGAAATTTCTTTTGTCCAATCATAGCTAAACCCAAGTCGCTTCAATTGCTCCTTAAAGTGAACTTTCGCCTCATCATGCGCTACACGTGGCGTTTTCCCGACTTTAATAGCGTAATTTTTCAACCGGCAGATAAAAGCTGTCCCAGCCGATTGGATGATGAACAGTATAGCCCTGCTGACGCTTGAATCGTGCCTTGATGTCGGCAAATTGAAAAGTACGACCGTGACCAATGTGAATTCCCGCCCTGTAATCCCCGGAAGCATACTCAAACTGTAATATTTCAGCCGAGTCGTGTCATTAAAATCAACCGCGTAAAGTACCGTCAGCCTCCCATTTGTTTTGCCATTTTTGTTTCAATTTCTGTCGGATTATAGCGTCTCATATCTGTAATTATAGCAAATAATCCCGCTCATTACGAACAGGATTGTTATTAGGCAATTAAGTTGTTTACCTAGTCAGGGTTGATGATAATCCGCTCGAATACCCTTCCATAAAACCTTCTATAAACTCTTTCAAAGCTCTCAGCGTCCGACGGTGCATAATCTCCTCAGACTTGTTCATGTTAATGTCAAATGAAATTTCTACAGAAAGCCTTCTTGCTATCACCTTTTCAACTCTAAGGCTTTCAGTTCATCGAGATGACCTATCAACCCACACCTTCAATGAAGATTCGTCAATAGATGTCGATTCGTCATTGCTATCGTGATTCATTCGATTTTCCACACTTGCTGGCGCCTTACCGACCGATGAATTCTTAAACTCTTCATCAAATTTTTGACGAGATGAATTTATTATTACCTTGCAATTCAAAGCCGCGTCCGCCGTTACGATCACTAATCTTTGAATCTTTTTTATGGTGAATAAACTATTCTTTTTGATAAATCTGAGCCAATTCCTTGCGTGCGCTTTCGTCACTTTGGTTTTCTTCAGAGCGTTAATTCCACACTTGTATTCGCTACCGGTTTCATCTGGAGAAATCTTCATCCACGTGTCGCTCATTTTATCTATCTCAGATCCCATCTTCTCCAAAGTCTGATCACGGTAAGTTTCTATTTGAGATCTTGATAGATTTCCATGCCCAGACGAGACTCCATAACTATTTCAAGCAAAGTGCCATACAAATCCTTAAAGTTATTTATCTTCGTATATCGTTTCCGTCACTATCCAAAGAACCACATCACCTTTAAGAGGGATATTTTCTCAACTCCCTTAACATTAAAGCTTAGCGTCTATATCTCCTTTGATTTTTCCCAGATCAGTAGCAGTCTTTTACGTTTAGCTCTATTTTCCCTGGTCGCGCATGTCAATAACTACCTTACCGTCGGCAGTCATCTTCTTTGTCATAATAGCATTAGATACAGCATCCGTAACCATCTTTTCTGGATTCTGCCACCACAAGAAATAAACTAGCACAGCAGAAATAATAGCAATAAGGCTATAACTCCCAGCACTATGCCAATTATCAATCCTTTTCTTCTTCTTTTTGGTTGCATCGGTGCGCCATTATATTGTGAGCTGCGGTGCGGGTTGATTACTGTGATCCATATTCCCCTTGTTTTATATACCTTGAATTTAATATATCACATTAATCTTTAAATTGTGAGAAAAATTGGTTTTTCCTAGCAATCCACTCCGGCGTTTGCCTGACCAAGTATTTATCGTCCTCAGTGCTATGAAGGTTGATTTTTATAGATTCCTCTAGCCATACGCCGCCACTGAGTACGTAAACGAGCAACGCCTTCAGATTTCAATTTGTCGCTTTGAAAGACCCAGCCTCGATAGCATTCTTACATTCCTTCACTGACAACCTTTTTGACGAGCAGCCGGCGCCAAATATTGATTAGCTTTCTCACCAACCGTCACAGCCAATCCCAACAAATCCGGGCTACAATGAGAACCAAGTTCAGCGTGAGCTTTGCTCGAAAATCCCCTTTAAGCCATTCATATTGCCAAGTACAACAATTCGCTGCGGGTCTCAATTCGATACAAAAGATTGTAAAGCTGCCAAGCAGTCAACGGCGTCGACTATAGCTATCATCAATCAGCCAAGTATTATCCGCACCCTTCAGCAGATTCATCCTGCCAGGCGGTGGACGCAAATTCTCTATACCTTTTTATATTCTCCTCGGTTTCACCAAACGCATAACCAATAGCTGCCGCCACGATCGCTGGACGAATATTATGCTCGCCGATTAACTTAACATTGACTTCTAATCCATCAGGATTTTCTGGCGACATAATAAATCCGTGATGTCCATCTTTCAGGGGAAAAGTACGATCGTCAAAATTATACTCCGCCACGGGATCACTTCCGTAAGTAGTGATATTAGGGATTTGTCAAAAACTAGCAAAACGCCCGTCAATGTCATCACGATTTATCATCGCCATTCGCGAGAAATTCGCCAGCGAAATCATCTCATTCGCCACTTCCTCCAAGGAATATTCAACCTGCATTCGACCATTTGTCACAGAAGTTACAACCGTAATATCTGGCACAACATAAACCCTTAAACCAATCGTTATAGCCAAGTTCGCTGGATTAAATTCCTGAACAATCACCTGGACTTCCGGTTTTCGGCCTTAATTCTCTTCTTTACGGCGCGCATCACTTTCCACCATTTTGAACAAGCCTTTTCGGGCATTTTTCCGCCCATCATCTGAAGAAAAACATCAGCTTTTGTCTTGGGAAACTAACTTCATTGCGAAGCTGAATATCAAGTGTTGTGCCAAAAACCGTACCGATAGCTATTTTTGCTACTAGCCTTTTCCGGCGCTGTCCAGTTATCGCCACAAGCTTCCGTCTGGATGAACAGCAAAAATTCTCGCACTAATTTTTGCTAGTTTTTCTTCCCTCTTTTTGAAACAGTAACCATAACTATATCATACCATAAGCATTATAGAAAGAGCTGCTACGCCACCGGGGCATGTTGAATATGTGTTTGTCTTTCAATTGGCAAGCATGGGAGAAATGCCCTGTGCGTACTCAACTCATGTTTAATATGCATTATCACCCAAAAACACAAGCATCATTTCTCATTTTACATATTCGGCAAAACTTTCCAGCCAAAACTACCGCCATCAAAACTGCAAATCCACACAATTGACGGAATTCCGATAATGGTCGATGGATCGATGTAATAACAAACGTCGTAGGTGCCATAAATAGAACATATCCACAATCAACGAACCTAGAGAGCGCCGAATGTGTTTTACTGGAGGTTTTGCCGCTTCTTTTATACGCATAAACAATTGCTGCAAAATAATGAGGCCCGTAATAATACAAACCATACCACATTCCGACGCCCGGCTGGTTTCAAAAAATCACATAATTACCCAGGCAAGCTCAGACTTAATTCCGTTGGCCTCAATAGAAAATAGCTAATAAACATTGCGGCAAAAGTGTAACCAAGCACAGGAGATCCATCGCCTCTTATCACCAGAAATTTCATATATCAAATGAGATGCCCAGAGGCGGAAGCATGATGCAGTACAATATATGCCAAGTTGTAACCAGCCGAGATTGTCCAGAAGGACCGCACCTTCACAAACGTTATATTCAGCCCATTGAAACAGCGCCAAACGGATCAACAGCATGATCACAATCTTCGTCACAGCGTTCAATTTATATTTCCAAAAAGTATATATCGTCCAGAATGATTTCAATCATCAACGTCGCTAACATTATCGCTGGAGAAAAACAATAGAGGTCTCGGTAATCTTATCTATGCGCAAATTATACATTAACTCATCCCGCGTTCTCTATTATTCTAACAGTTCTTCTTCGTCAATGATTTTTGTGCCGTATTGCTCAGCCTTTTTCAGTTTACTAGCACCAACCTTACCTACCAGCCACCAAATATATCGTATCTTTAGAAACTGCGGCTGAAAAACTCCACCGAGATTACGAGTTTTATCCGCAGCAGCGTCGCGTCCATAGATTTTTCAAGTGCCCGTGACGACAAAACTTTTTCCGCTCAAACCCTTGAATTTTTATTAAACTGAGGAATAACTCCCAATTCTGTGAATTTATTGAGCAATTTTACATTATCCTCATCAGCAAACCACGCCACTACAGATTCAGCAACAATTTCACCCACGCCATCAACTTGCCGTCGATCATCAATCGTCGCTTTGTCATAATTTTCCATACTCTCAAAATGATTCGTCCGATCAATCGCCGTGTGTGTAATATGACCGAATCCCAGACCGTACAAAAATCGCTCTAATTCTGGGCGTTTTTATCGGCCAGTGCCGAGATTAACTTTTGTAGAAATATCAGCAAACCGATCAGTTTCAACAAATCGTCATAGTGGTGTGAAAATATCCGCCAAATCGCAACCAAACCGTGTCAAATCAAAACTTCCCGCATTCTTTTCGCCAAGCGTATCAATATCAAGCGCGCATAGATGCGGAAGTGCGCCGGAAACAACTTCAAATCAGCGGACCACTAGAACCCATAACTCGATAAACAGCCTCACTCTTCCAGGTCGCTACAAATTCCAACTCCGGATATTGCCGTTTTAGCTCTGCGTTATAATCAATTGGCTCAGAATCTGCGGGTCGCAATTCCTTCAAGACACTCTCAACTTGCGGAATAATATCGCCGGCTTTAAAAATCACCACAGTGTCGCCTCGTCGGAATGTCCAAACCGCTCAATTTCATCGGCGTTATGCAAAACTGGCGTGCTGCACCGTAGTTCCGCCACCGCTACTGGATCGAACACAGCCACCGAATCGTCGCGCCAGTTCGCCCGATAGAGATTCACTATATCCCGAACAATCGTCGTAGCTTCTTCGCCGCATACTTATAAGCCACCGCCCCACGCGGATTTTGCCCACCATCCGAGATTGTCGTATATCTCTCGATCGTTAATCTTAACAACCAGCCCGTCCTGTAAACGGCGGGAGTCATGACGCTTGTCGCTCCATTCGTCAACAAATTTCATCGTCGGACAAATTGTCAAAACGCTTCTAACCTGCTGATTGCGAAATCCCAGCGCCGTCAAAAGCCTCGTAAAGCGAAACTATTCGTCGGAACACCACGGACTATCATCGCCGAATCACATCATATCGCGAAAATGCAACGAGCGCCGCCACCAGCGCAGGATCTCAATTGACGAATTGTCCCGCAGCCAAATTGCGCGGATTAGCAAATGAGGCAACCCTAAGATTTCTGCTTTTGTGAGCTCCTCAAAATCCCTTTTCAGCATGACAATTTCGCCACAGAATCTCTGTTCGACCGCAAAATTTTCAAAACGCCCTTCCACGCAGACGAAGCGGTACGTTTTTAATAGTCCGGAACATTATTTCGTTACATCTTCACCAACAAAACTGTCGCCGCGTTACAGCTTGGATGGCACGCCATCGACATAAATCCAACGCGCGCGCCAGTCCGTCATTTTTATATCCGTATTCATGTCGCTGACCGGTATCAATTTATCAGTTCGCTCAATCACGCCTCAACTTCAACTTTATCGAAAACGTCATTCAAACTGACCATTCGGCGCGCGTCTCTACTTTGTGAAAACCGTCAGGCAACTTATTTCCAACTCGCTGCGTAGGGACTATCAATAGTGATTTCGTTCGGATGATCGATTCAATTTTCTGCAGCTCATCCATCAGGCTGTCATAAACCGCATCACTCACTCGGCTTATCTAAGGTGTGGTATTCGTAGCTGTATAACGATTTAACAGGTCTTTGATTTTCGTCAATTCTTGGTTTTGGTGTCTTTCAACCACCTTTCTGTAGAACAAATAAACATACACGAAATCATAATTATCGTTTACGATAAAGTAAAATCAAGCCAGTTGTCGGGACAATTGGTGGCGAAATCAATACCATAATCATCCTTCAGCGCGCCGTCAAGCAGGATTACCGGGATCAGAACGACCGCCCACAAAAGCACAGACAGAACAACGGCCCACGCAGATCTCAGCAAAATCCTTAGTCTTCGACCCGTCACAGTATCACCCGACAGACGCAGCGCATGAAAACGGATACATTCCCGGCAGTATTTACGATAATCATCGCAAAAACCGTAGCAAATCGCCCAATCAGACGGACATCGCCACTATCAGAATCGCCGCACCGCCAGCCGCCATCAGAATCGGCGTTTGATTTAACCTCCGAAGCATTGGGTGCGCTATAAATAATCACTGCCACTGCCGCCGGCACCATTTGAATCAGGAAAACTCCGATGACAATTAGCGCAATTATGGGCGATCAGAGCTGTACAAACCGTCACGCATTTTCCGGTTTTTACCAATTAAAATAGCTCGCGTCAGCCAAACGGACGACAGCCAAGTTAATAATCCCAGAAAGATTTCCGCCGCTTGCGCGAACGTTTTCACCAGCCGTTTCCGCTACCAGAAATATAGCTAACCGCAACTCCAGAAGATAGGCTGATTGTTGTATAAATTCCGCCGAATCCATTTGACTCAGCCTGATTCATCACGTCTTTGTTGTTGGTATGTATCTTGCGACATGACTTTGGTTAAGGCAAACGTCAATATCGACGTGAGATAATTGCAAAAATCTTCTTGTTTCGCCATTAGACGACAGGTCTTCTGGTCGGCGACCAATATCCAGAATTTTAAGATCTCGTTGGTAATCTCGCCGCTTAGTTAGCCGAAACTACGATGGGGGCGATGCTGTAGAAAGTTACGCCGCTGTGATTTAATTTACTAAAGTCCTGTTTATTACCAGGCCACACACCTTTTTTGTGATCAGCATTTGACTTTTTGGATTCTTGATTACTGTTTTTTGGAGGTTTTCGTTCGATTACATCTTTGTTTGCGTTATTTTTCAACCTTGCAATTCTGTCTTCAGTGGTGGATGAGTACTAAATAGTTTTCCGAAGAAAATCCGGGTCTCAAAGCGATTATTCAAGAACAACGTGGCAAGGTCGGAAAATCTTTGTTTTTGCATTGGTCTGCCGTATTGGCGCACTTCTCCAGCGCGCTTGCTAGCCCTTTCGGTGTCTCGCGTGTCAATAGACCTCGCGAAGCATCCGCCGAGATTCACGCTGCCTACTGACCGCCAATCTGCGTTGTGTGTCGCCGAGCTGGCGCCAGTATAACCACGATCAGCCCGAGAGCTGAAATAATAGGATTGACGTCTCTCTACGGTCGTCACTGCGGGCGACATCATTCCTGACGCCAAGGTCATGCAACAGACCAGCGCGCGCTAACGGACCAAAAGCAATCATACTCACGCGGATGTCGCGAATTTCCGCACGTGGCTCATTTCATGCGCCGCAACCGCCTCCAGCTCTACGCTTGTCCATAGTCTAAAAGCCCAGTGGTTGCGCCAACGATGGCGTGATTTGGTCGATCAGTCGCAAAAGTTTGGAGCTGATCGTCGATAATATAGACTCGGTATCGGCACGAGGCGATAGACAAATTTTCACCACACAAAGTTCAGGAGCGTCATTTTTATTAATTTCCTGAGCGCCAGTCATCATCATAGCCAACCTGCCAGCTATGAAATAACGTAGCCAAGCATACACATCGCGCATGTAAAGATAGTGAGCGCCAGCGGAATAGCTATCAGTTGCCGCACCAATAAACAGACCAATAATTTCCAATAACATGTCCAAACACAGACATAATTAATATTGTGTTGTGTTTGTTTTGAGAAACCGCATTGTACATATATGCTTGATTATCACAAAAATCGCCTGCTACAAAATAGACGAGCGATTTTCATTTCAGGGTTCAATTAGAACTTTACTTCAACTGGATTTTCGACGCTTGCACGATCCTCAACATCGAAGAATTCCCTTTAGCTTCGAAGCCAAACATTCCTGCGATGATATTTTGTTGGGAAAGTCTGGATCTCTTATTAGGTCGCGAATACCACCGTTGTAGAATCGGCGAGCTGCTTGGATTTTATCCTCAGTATCAACCAATTCCTGCTGCAATTGCAAGAAGTTTCTGCTTGCTTTTCAATTCTGGATAAGCCTCAGATACGGCAAACAAGCTCTTCAACGCGCCTTCCAGGCATTTTCAGCCTTAGCGGTTTCAGCCACGCCGCCAGCATTCATGATTGCTGAACGAGCTTCGCGACCTTCTCAAACACTTTTTTCGTGTGTAGCGTAGCTTTTTACCGAGTTGACCAAATTTGGAATCGAACTGTCCCGGCGCTTAGCTGAACAGTAATATCATTCCATCGCTTCTTACGCAGTTACATAAACACAACAAACCATTGTACGCACCGGATTACAACTCTCTACGAGTACTAATAAAACTACCACTGCAACAATAAGTATAATTACCAATGACCTCATTTCTTTACCTTTGTCCCTTTCCTATTCAATATGCTTTCTATTACAACTTTGTGCAAGGCGGAATCGAACCCGCACGACTTTTTGGTCAAGGGATTTTAAAGTCCCCGCGTCCACCAATTCCGCCACTGCGCTTATTTATATACAATCCAGGCACTTACGCGCCAGACTGCTTATATTATACTCATACTCACTAAGTAAAAGTGTACAATTTTCGCAAAATAAAAATAGCCCAAATACTCAGGACTATTTATCAAAATTGGAGGTACGTACGAGTCGAACTCGTCTAAAAGGTTTGCAGACCTCTGCGTAACCGCTCCGCCAAACGCGCCACCGCTTTTATTATATCAGATTTTACAAAACATATCACAAACAATTCATCCAATAGTTGGAATATGTTTGGTGCGAGCGAGAAGACTTGAACTTCCACGAGCGCAATGCTCACTAGCCCCTGCTAGCGCGTCACCAATTCGCCACGCCCGCATAACCACTACCATTATACCCGATTACGGGTTTTTATAAACGGACTTTTTCTCTGTCGCCCAGTATTGAACATCGACGTAGCGATCGACGGGATTGACAACTTATGTGTGTGTAGGCCTTAACGTTCGAGTATGGATTGTCGTACTTCGGCTGATATAAGGCAATCGCCGGGGCGTCTGCTTGCCAAATGGCGGTGAACTTCGGTAACGATCAGCGCGTTGCTTCGAGATTTGTCGGCTTCATCATCGTCTGCTATCGCGTTTTGTAATTGGAGGAATTCATTGGTTGGTTGTGAAGAATGCCAATGGGGCGTAAACATCAGGTCGCCACCAAGGTTTCTAAACCAACACATCGAAATTGCGCGGCTGCAAACTGTCTGAAGAATATTTTGAGTGGCGTCTGTTCGGATCGACAACTTTAATATCCGATTCATATTCTGGTTCGTCATACCAAACTGGCCAAATACCTGGCGCTTTTCGTAATTGCTATTCTTTAAAACTCCATTGTTGAGCTTTTAACTTATCATTCCTTCTGTGAACATTATTCACTCTTCAACCTCAGCATCAAGTAGAGATTTCGCTTTGTTGTCATAACTAGACGAGTTCAGAACTTTTCAGGAATTTGTTGTTGTGCGATAATTCTTCTGTAGATAATGACAAAGAATGGCGCAGCTTGGATGTGTCAATGGGGGGACAAAGCTTGACGGACAGCTTTTGATCGCAGAATTGGCTATTATTGTTAAACGGTGCGTAAACTCCGTTGTTCAAAGAATGCGTCTGCAGCATACATGATTTACTCGGCGGATTGATCGTTATAAATCAATTTGGAGTTCTGTAATGTACGCAAAATTTCGCAATATCATCCTGCGTCGGATACGCGTACAACTGGAATCGTTTTAACTAGCGCGCCGCCACACACTGCTATATTCGACCGCAAATATCAATATAGCA
>BNJS01002582.1_pt1 | contig 27099 bp, 34 predicted proteins | sample 8540461 | NCBI WGS metagenome assembly BNJS01 (sample SAMD00202454, study PRJDB9452) | human saliva metagenome | isolation source: human saliva | place: Japan | reverse complement strand
TTCGCCTCGCTTCGTGGCTACCGTTCGGCTTTAAGTCCCAGGCGACGTCAGACTCCCTGCGCCTGGACGACACCCTGTCTCACCGGCGCGGTGGAAACGACAAGTGGGAGGACGGCAACCAGCAGTACGTGGCCGAGAGTCCAGCCGATCATGGTGGACGTCCGGCCGCAGACCAGGGCTACCCGTGACACCGGCCACGAGCCGCCCAGGCCTTCGCCAGAAAGCACCTGAGCGAGGCCGGCATCACGACTTGACGGCGAGACGACGCGCGCGCCGCAGCCCCCGGAGCCAGGAGCCTGGCCTCGGTCTCCTCCGCCCCGCTGGGCTGACGTCCTCGCGTGCCGCGAGTGACCTCCGACAACACCACGACCGAGGTCGAGGGTCGGCCTCGTGGCCGTGCAGCTGCAAGGAGACCTCCGCTTCGCCGGGGCCTCCAAGGCCGTGCTCGCAGCTGGGCAGGACGGCTTCGACACCTCAGTGACGCTCCCGAGACTCCTCCAGGCTGGCCAAGGGCAACAAGGTCCCCGCCAGGCTCCTGGCCCAGATCCTCACCAAGGCCGCCGAGAGTGCGAGGGCGCCAGTCGGACGCACCCTCGTCGCCGATCTGCCCGTCGCCGCCCTAGACGGGACTCTGAAAGACTGTCTGCACGACACCACCGCGGCTGGACGGTGCGCGCCAGACCGGCTCACTTGGAGCAAGACCGCCTCCCCGCCGGGGTCTCGTCACCACCGCCGACGGGCGCCACCCGGCCAGCCGCGGTCCCGGGCCACAGATCCCCGCCGGAGCGCGGACTGGCGGCCGCAGCCGCGATCGACAACCACTTCGTGCGCGCCCTGGCCTCCTGCGGCTGCCGTGAGTGGACGCGGCAGCGCATCCCGGGAGAAGACCGGCGCACAGCAGGGCTCGGGGAGCTTGAGACCTCGGTGAGAAAAGGCGGCACGGTGACGACCCAGGGCACAGCGGCAGGACCTCGTCGACTGGCGGACGGTGGAGCGCCTGACCGCGCCCATCCCGGCGGCAGGTCCCAGCGCCTCGCGCCAGCGCGCGCCAGCCTCGGTGGCGGTCCTGCGCCGCTGCCCGGCCTCAGAGAGCTGCACCGGCGCTGGACCGCCCGGATCACCGGCCTGAACCGGGCGGCCCAGCGGGTCGCCGACACCACCCGCAGCTGCGCGTCGTGGACCAGGCCGGGCCTCGTGCGCGCACTCCACCCGGGCGCTGCGCGGGCCTCATGGAGCAGGTGCCCGCTCTGCGGGCCTCGCGAGCGGTCCACCGTCGGGGCCGCCGAGGTCGCTCAGTGGACGATGAGCCTGCTCAAGCCACCCGCCCTCCTGGGGCAGGTGGTGCCCGGCCCCGAGCAGGCACGGTCATGGTGGTTCTCATTCCCGCGCTGCGACCGGCACGGGTGGCGACAGCACGCGACGCCCGCCTGCACCGGCCGGCATGACAGTGGCGATGGGAGGCGCGTCGCCGCATCTCCTGCTCGTGGCCCCCAGCGTGCTGCGGTGCGCCGCCAGATGGACCTCGACATGCTCGACCGCTCCGCCTGGCTGCCTGCAGCGAGATGACCCATCGCCGTCCCAGCCTGGCCGCTGCGCCTGGCTCGCCTCACTGTCCGACCTCCACGCGCATGGCGATCGGCGCCGTCGTCCGGAGCCGCACACGGCGGTGCCGGTAACGCCAGCAGCGCCGGTAGCGACAGGGCTGGCAACGCGGGTCACAGGTGCGAGAGCCGCGGCGAGCCGAGCGGCGCGCATTTGCGGCGAGGACGGGTGCTCGAGGGGCTGATGAACGCCCACGATCGTTCCAGGTCGCCCCTGGCCGCTGCCTGACCTTCCTGAGGCGCGCCGAGGTCGTCCTGGATGATGTGCACCCCAACCGGATGCCCTCGGTCCACGGCTTTCAGGCCGTGCTCGCGCAGCCGACGGTCGACGGCGGCACGGCCCGGCCCGGCCTGGGTCGCTCCCCGCTGCACTGGCTCCCGGGGCTGGAGGCGGAGGCCCAGCAGCCGACGGCGCCGCGCGCAGCGTCGTGACCCGCATCGGGCACGAGGGGCCATGCCGTGGACCTCCCCGAGCCCGCTGCCCACCTGCCGAGCTCGCCCGCCCTGACGTGGGTGCGCCGCGTCGAACCAATGAAGCGTCCGGGTCCGTCAGCAGGCTTATCAGTCGACGTGGACCGGTGCCTCCCGGCCCTGCTGGCCCCGCGTAGCCGTGACGGCATGAAAGGCGCAGGGCATGGACGCCACGGACATCGGGATCGACCTTCAGACAGGTTCTCATCACCGAGGAGCAGATCGCGCGCCTCGATGAGATGGCCGCGCAGATCGACGCGGACTACGCCGCCGCGACCCGCTGCTCGTGGGGTGCTGCATGGCGCCGTCTACGTCATGGCGGACCTGTCGCAGGCTGCGCAGAGCGCGCCGATGGACTCGATGGCGGTGTCCTCCTACGGCTCGGGCACCAAGTCCTCCGGCGTGGTGCGCATCCTGAAAGACCTGGACACCGACGTCGCGACCGTCACATCCTCATCGTCGAGGACGTCATCGACTCAGGCTGGCCCTGTCCTGGCTGGTGGGCAACCTGTCCTCCCGCGGTGCCGCCTCGGTGGAGATCGCTACGTGCTGCGCGTGCCGACGCCGCCAGGTCGAGGTGGGCGTCAAGTACGTCGGTCGATATTCCTACGGAGTTCGCTCGTCTGCTGCGGGCTGGATCTATGCCGAGCGGTACCGCAACCTGCCGTTCATCGGTACGCTGCGCCCTGAGGTCTTACGGCGGCTGACTTGATCCAGGTCAACCTTGACAAAGCCTGGTGGACGACGGAAAATAAAGGAATGTGGGCGCCTGAGCGTCGTCGTCGGATGGCGATCAGAGGTCCCATGAACTCGCGACTTGCCCCTTTTTCAAGGTGGTCGGGTCGCGTACGTTACGTTAAGATAACAAGCTATAGATCGCCGGTGGACGCCTCCTTCCGGCGGGTGACGTGGAAGGACTGTTGGTGACAGTGAAGAAGGCTGTGCGTCGACGTGCCCCGAGGCTGGTTGGCCTCGTCGGCGCGAGTGGTGCTGTCGTCCTCGCTGAGCATCCCCATGATGGCCCCGGTGGCCGCCGAGCCGGCCGCCGACGACACGTTTGACTACGGTGGCCGAGATGGCGCAGGTCAGCGGCGCTTCCGGCACCTGACCACCCTCGGTGACGAGGCGCCCGGTGACGGTGGCGGCCTGACCTACAACGTGAGAGCACCAGTCCCGATGGCGCGCTGGGCGCCGTGTCCGTCATGCTGGCCGATGGCCGGTGGGCCGTGCCGCAGGGCCTGTCGGCCGCCCCGACCGTCGCCTCGGACGGCGCCGCCGCCAACGACGTGGTGGCCCGGACGAGTCCTTCGTCAACGCCGGGGTTCCCTGATGTCGGACGCATCGCGCCCCACCCCCTGCCGGGCGCGAACGTGCACGCCAGCGGCCCGCCCCTTATGCGATCACGTCCTCGGCCCTGGTGGGCATGGTGCTCTCCGGCTGGGACTACTCGCACACCACGTATGCGGCGGACCAGAACACCCGAGGTCGGCTACCGGGCCGACGTCGGGCAGGACCTCTCCGGGAGGCTGGAAGCCGGACGACCTGGCCGGCTGGTTCAACTCTCAGGGGCGTCTGTGGCTGAACACGGACGGCTCCATCAGCCCAGGGGACATTGTCTTCTTCTCGCAAACCTTTGCCCGAGGGGCAGGGCGATTCAGCTCGGCTCCCTCCCAGTCCACGGTGTTCCGCCAACGTTTACGACGTCGGCATCTACATCGGCGACAACCAGGTCGTGCGGGCCTCGACCGGCACCGCCCAGGCGCAGACCCTGGATGCGCAGACGATAGCCGATGTGGCTCTGGTGGCGCGCCCGCAGTGGTCGCTCGAGGCCGGCGCGGCCGCGCTGACGGATCAGCAGCGTGCCGGTGCCGGTGGCGGTGGCGGTGCCGGGAGCACCGCGACGCCGGCCCCGGAGGCCTCGGCCTCGGCGTCGGCCCTCGCCCTCAGCAGAGGGCTCAGCAGGGGGCCGGCCGCGGGCGCCCGTCCTCCAACGGAGGCTCGGTGCCGGACGGCTCGAGCGCCGGTTCGCAGTCCTCAGGGCGGAGCCGGCAGCGGTGACCACAGCGAGGTCGTCGTGGGCGCAGGCGGCAGTCATGGCACGAAGGGTGTCACGAGTGCTGCTGAGCGGCCCCGCCGCTCGGAGCGTCCGGGAGCGGTGGCTGCCGGTGACCGGTGTGGCGATCGGCGTGCTGTCCCGTGGCGGCGATCCTGCTGTCCGGCGGCCTCATCGCCCTGCGCCTGCGCCGAGCCTGAAGCGAGGTGCGGGGCTGAGCAGGGCTTGAGACCTGCAGGGCTGCCGCGCACGTACCATGGGGCCGCGGTCCTCCGGGCTTCAGGTGCGTCCCTGGGCCAGGAAGCCTCCCATCGGCCCCGCCTCCCCCGGATCTTCCCGGCCACGCCCGGCGCGAACGTGAGCAAGCGCAATGGGACCTTTGCCGTGCTATCGGCTAACGTCTGAGGGTCAAGTATGTTGAAGGGACCTACCGCACGATGAAAGATTCTGGGCGTGAGCCCGGCCGCAAGGATCTCGGACAAGCCGGGCAAGGCCGGCAAGAACGACCGCGGCAAGCGTGACCGCAAGAGCTCCGCGACACCCTGGGCAACCCATTCCTGTGGCTGGTGCCCTTCCTTCTGGTCGTCATCCTCGGCTGGGCCGTCTTCTCCTCGATGTTCGGCTGTCGCACCATCGACACCTCCGACGGTCTGACGCTCCTGCGGGACAAGCCGGACACGATCAAGTCGATCACCGTCGTCGACGGCACTCAGCGCGTCGAGTCTGGACCTCAACACCACCTATGTCCAGCCCAAGAAGAAGGGCGTTTCGAGCCCCGCCCGGTGGGCAAGAAGGTCGAGTTCTCCTATACCGACGCCCAGGCCGAGCAGGGTCGACCGCCTCGTGCAGGCCGCCGCCCCCAAGGAGGCTTCAACTCCGTGGTGCCCACCACCGCTGGTGGTCCTCCCTCATTCAGCCTGCTCGTCCCCGCCATCCTGCTGGGCGGCTTCATGTGGTGGCTGCTGAGTCGCATGGGCGGCGGGCGCGGCGGCGCCATGGGCTTCGGTCGCTCCAAGGCGAAAGTCGGCTCCAGGAGATGCCCGACGTCACCTTCGCCGACGTCGCCGGCGAGGACGAGGCCGTCGAGGAGCCTCGAGGAGATCCGCGAGTTCCTCTCGAGCCGGAGAGTTCCGCGCCGTCGGCGCCAAGATCCCCAGGGCGTCCTCCTCTACGGCCCGCCCGGAACCGGTAAGACCCTCCTGGCCAAGGCCGTCGCCAGCGAGGCCGGCGTGCGCTCTTCTCCATGGCGGCCTCCGAGTTCGTCGAGATGTTCGTCGGTGTGGGCGCCTCGCGTGTGCGCGACCCTGTTCGACCAGGCCAAGGAGAACGCCCCCGCCATCATCTTCGTCGACGAGATCGACGCCGTCGGCCGCCACCGCGGCTCCGGCACCGGCGGCGGGCACGACGAGCGCGAGACAGACCCTCAACCAGCTCCTCGTCGAGATGGACGGCTTCGACGCCAACACCAACGTCATCCTCATCGCCGCCACCAACCGCCCCGACGTCCTGGACCCGGCCCTCCTGCGCCCGGGCCGCTTCGACCGGCAGGTCAGCGTCGAGGCTCCCCGACATGGCCGGTCGCGCCGCCATCCTCAGCGTCCACGCTCAGGGCAAGCCCTTGACCGACGACGTCGACCTCGACCTCGTGGCCAAGCGGACCCCGGCTTCACCGGCGCGGACCTGGCCAACGTCCTCAACGAGGCCGCCCTGCTCACCGCCCGCTCCAACGCCCACCCTCATCGACAACCGGGCCCTGGACGAGGGCCATCGACCGCGTCATCGCCGGCCCGCAGAAGCGCACCCGCGTCATGCGTGACCACGAGAAGCGCGTCACCGCCTACCACGAGGCCGGCCACGCCCTGTGCGCGAGCCGCCGGCGCCTACTCCGACCCGGTCACCAGGGTGACGATCCTGCCGCGCGGGCGCGCCCTGGGCTACACGCAGGTCATGCCCCAGGACGACAAGTACTCCACCACCCGCAACGAGCTGCTCGACCAGCTCGTCTCACGCCATGGGCGGTCGGGCCGCCGAGGAGATTATCTTCCGCGACCCCACCACCGGTGCCTCCAACGACATCGAGAAGGCCACCGCCACGGCCCGCAAGATGGTCACCGACTACGGCATGACCAGCGCGGTTGGCGCCGTCAAGCTCGGCACCACCGAGGCGAGACGGTCCTGGGGCTCAACGCCACCAGCCGTGACTTCTCCGAGGAGGTCGCCGCCACCGTCGACGCCGAGGTCCGCTCCTGCTGGACACCGCCCACCGGGAGGCCTGGGAGATCCTCACCCGCAACCGCGCCGTGCTCGACGAGGCTGGCCGAGGAGCCCTCACTCGTGAGACGCTCCTGGAGAAGGACCTGAGAGGATCTTCGCGGCCGTCGTCAAAGCAGCCCGAGCGGCCCCTGTGGCGCAGCGACGAGTCGCTGCCCGTCGTCGAGGCCGCCTCCGTCCCTGGCGGTGAGTCCGGCGACTCCCACGGCAGCGACGACTTCTGGGGCTACAACCAGTGAGCCGGCCCGGGCCCGGTGGGCCCGGCAGGCGCGAGGAAGCAGAGGCTGACCATGAGCTATGACGCGCGAGGGCGTGCGGCGGGCGGTGCGCGACCTGCTCGTCGCCATCGGGGAGGACCCCGAGCGCGACGGGCTGCGTGACACCCCTGAGCGCATGGCGCGCGCCTACGCGGAGATGTTCGCCGGCCTCGACCAGGACCCGGCTGAGCACGTCGAGCGGGTCTTCGACGTCGGGCACGAGGAGATGGTCCTCGTGCGTGACATCTCCCATGTACTCGGTGTGCGAGCACCACCTCCTGCCCTTCCACGGGGCGGCGCACGTGGGTTACATCCCCAGCGAGGACGGGCGCGTCACCGGCCTGTCCAAGGTGGCGCGCCTCGTGGACGGCTACGCCCGGCGACCCCAGGTCCAGGAGCGGCTCACCCGGCAGATCGCTGACGCCCTCGTCGAGCGCCTCGCAGTGCCGTGGCGTGCCTCGTCGTCGTTGAGGCCGAGCACCTGTGCATGTCCATGCGGGGCGTGCGCAAGCCCGGCTCCAACACGGTCACCTCCGCCGTGCGCGGCATCATGCGCAACGCCGCCACCCGCTCCGAGGCCACTGAGCCTGGTCCTGGGCCGGCGGTCCTGAACGCTCAGGAGGCCTCGACACCGGGAGAGGACCGGTGAAATAGTGGGGCGATGAGTCCCACGTACAAGAGGCTGCTGGTGGCCGTCGATGCCGGGCTGCTGCTCTACTGGGCGGCTGTCTTCCTCAACCTCATTCCCGAGCACCTGCGTTTCAGGACTACTCCAACCAGGTCATCCAGGCCTGGAACTGGTCCTTCTTCCTCTCGACGTGGCAGCCGCACTGACCGTCTTCCTCGGCGCCCACCTGACGCGCGTGGGCAGCAGGGATCGGGGACCTGGTGCTGACGGTCGGGCTCATGCTCACCTTCTGCGCCGGGTTCATGGCGATCTCCTTCTGGGCCTTCTACCGTGACTTCGACCCGCTGTGGTGGGGGCCCAACGCACTGCTCATGATCGTCCCGGCACTGGCTTTCGGCTCCATGGTCTGCCGGCGGCTCGAGACCGCGGAGAACCGGGCGTGACGGTCAGGGGACGTGCTCTGCCCGTCGACGTGGGGGCGCGTGCCGCGCAGACGCACCCACAGGCCCGACCGTGCTCGGTGCCTTGAAGGAGCGCCTGGGGGTGACGGGCCGCGCCGTCTGCGCCTGGCCGGCGCTCGGAGGCGCCATCGTCTCCGAGGTGTCGGCGACCCTCGCCCTGCGCCAGGCCTTGAACCATCCGGGCTTTCACATCGTCGTCGGGATCGGGTACGCGCTGGCCTTCATCCTCCTGTCGCTGACGCTCAAGGGCGGGCATGCCGCTCGGCGTCGCCTACGGGCTCTGGGGCGCCCTGGGCGTGGCGCTGACCGCGGTGCTGTCGATGCTTGTCTTTCGGTGAGCCGATGACGGTGCTTGTCGCCCTCGGCATCGCGCTCATCATGGCCGGGGTGCTCCTCGTGGAGGTCGGGGCGCAGCGCGCAGGCACGCAGGACAAGGACGGCGAGGCGTCATGAGCGGTCTCTACCTGGTGGCAGCCATCGCCTCCGAGACCACCGGCACACTCTCGCTCAAGCTCGCCTCCGACGGGAGAGGACTGCGATGGTACGGCCTCGTCATGGCCGGCTACCTGGGGGCCTTCGCCCTGTTGACCCTGGCCCTCAAGGAGGGGATGGCGCTCGGTGTTGCCTACGGGATCTGGTCGGCCGGGGGAGTGGCTGTCACAGCAATCGCCTCACGGCTCCTCTTCGGTGAGCCGCTGACCCGCACCATGGTGGCCGGCATTGCGCTCATCATGGCCGGGGTGCTCCTCGTCGAGCTCGGCAGCGCGCACTGACAACGCCAACGGAGGCGATCGCGGGGCAGGATGTCCAAATCGGTGACAAAGGACCTCCAGCACTCCTTGGCCGTCCAAGCAAACCGCGGAATCATGCGGTTTTCTTTCGTCAGTATGTGTCCGTTCCGAGCCTTTGTCTCCGATTTGGACACGATCCCGCTCACTTCCTCCGCGGCTGGACTGGCCGACCTGCCCTCGTGAGGGACGCGGCGTGGGCAGAAGGCTCTCCTGGCCGGGGACATTCGACATCGACGGGTGCAGTCCGCGCGTCCGGGGACAGGATATGCGTCCCCGGACGCGTGACGTGTCCCCACTGGGCACCACCCGCACCTGGCCGCGCGGAACGTCCCCGCCGGTGCCTCAGTCGGTAGGTACTGGGGACATGGGTTGGAGGGGGACGGAGAAGATGGTGGTCCAGCGACCCTCGCCCTGACTCACGCTCAGGCTGCCGCCCAGGGGCCTCCACGCGGCGCCGCGCCCCTCCAGGCCCAGGCCCGAGGAGAAGGCGTCATAGCCAGGTCCGCTACTGCCCGGTGCGCCAGCGCCCGCCCACATGCCGCCCACCTGCCCCGGCAGACTGACATCGTTGCTCGCCATCGCCTCCAGGGATCGCCCGTCGGACTCGATGACCAGCCGCGCCCGCCCCTGCGGGCGGTGTACTTGGACATGTTCGACACCAGGGCTCGCCCAGCACCCGCAGCAGGCTGGAGGCGCACGCCCGGTGGGATCATCGGAATCCCGAGCAGCTCCAGGCCCTCGACCTCCAGGCGAGCCCCCCTCTGCCCCAGGATGGCTGCGGCGTCGGCGATGACCGCCTCCAGGGGGCGCGGCGCGGAGGTCGCCTCGATATCCAGCCGCTCGCCCCCACGGATGTCGCTCATGGCGCGCAGCGCGTGCCGCATCTGCTCCACCGCCGCGCGCACCGCCGTCGTCATCGCGTCCAGCTCGGGCGCCAGCGCCGTGTCCTCGGGGTGCGCGAGCCTGGCCTGCTCGGCTGTCATCACCGCGTGAGTCAGGTCGCGCACCACGGTGTCGTGCAGCTCGGTGACCACCAGGAGGCGCTGGCGCTCCATGCTCTCGCGGTAGGTGTGCAGGGAGCGCTCGGCCTGGTCTCGCGGGCTGCGGATGAGCTCGGCCAGTGTGATGGCCGCGCTCCCGATAAAACCTTGCCACATCAGCATATCGATCCAGCCCTCGTTCGCCCCACCCCACCGAGCGTCGGCGATCGTGAGCACCAGCGAGAAGACCACCAGACCGTAAGCGGGCATGCGCGAGAAGCCGCGAGCCACGAGGATCGCCGTGCACAGCCAGGGAATGATGCCCGGGGAGATGGAGGCGTCGGTCATCATCACGGTGCCGGCCCAGGCCACCGCGCTGCCGAGCAGGGCCCCCGGCCACGGGAAGCGGCTGCACAGCGCCAGCGTCAGGCCCCCGACGATCTCGAAGAGGAGCATGGAGGCGAACAGTGGCCACCTCGCCGTAAGTGAGACGAGGGTGACCATGGTGGCCAAGAAGACGTGCGCCAGGTGCAGCCGCCACGTCGGCCGCCACGTCGTGTACCGCGTGGGCTGCGTCAGGCTCGCCAGAATGCCGGCCACCGTCGCCACCTTCCCCTGAACCGATCCGGATAATATTCTCCCATGACGGTCCCCAACGTTACTGATGGTCCCGCGGCTGCCTCGCAGGTCCTGCGCGTCGCCATCGTCGACGACGACCCCTTCGTCCTGCACGCGCTGCGGGCCTACCTGAGCTCGGACGAGCGCATCGAGGTGGCCAGCACCTTCTCACGCGCCGCCGACGCTCTGGCCTTCCTCCACAAGATCCGCGTGGACGTCCTGCTCACCGACGTGCGCATGCCAGAGATGGACGGCCTGGAGCTGCTCACCCGGGTGCGTCAGCAGTGGCCCAGCACCGCCGTCGTCGTGCTCACCTCCTTCGACGACGACGAGGCGATGGTCGCCGCGCTGGCCCAGCACGCCAACGGCTTCCTGCTCAAGGACGCCTCGCCCGAGGAGATCATTCGCGCCGTCATCGCCGCCAGCGCGGGCGGAACCACGATCTCCCCGGCCGCCACCTCCAGGCTCGTCACTCGCCACCTGCGGCCTCCCGCAGACGGCCCAGATCCCCCGATGTCACCGAGGCCGAGCAGGCCGTCCTGACCCTGCTGTGTGATGGCTGTTCCAATGCCGAGATCGCCGAACGAACTCGTCATCGCCGAGTCCACGGTCAAGACTCACGTCTCCCACCTCATGAAGAAGTACGACGTCCCGTCCCGGCTCAAGGCTCGTCGTCGCCGTCTCACAAGACCCAGGGGCCCTGAGCCCGTCGTCCCGCCACCGGAGCAGCCCTCATCACCGGTCTCCTCAGTCCTCGTACAGGGCCCTGACCGCGGCACTGAGGGCGGCCCGCCCGGCCGGGCGCAGTGAGGCCAGCAGGCCGACGGCCAGGGGTCGCGGCGAAGGTACCGAGCAGTGCGAGGGGATGTGCATCGTCATACCCTCGGCGGACTCGGCGACCGCGAGTGTGCCGGAGGCTCCCAGCGCCGTTCCGATGACGAGCCCGAGGCTCCTCCCACGGCCGCCACGAGGATCCCTCGGTGACGATGAGGTGGCGGATCTCCTTGCGCGAGGCTGCCGGTGGCGCGCAGGACCCCGATCTCGCGAGAGCGCTCCAGGAACCGAGACGTCCGTGGTGTTGGCCAGCCCGGACAGGGGCGATGACCAGGGCGGCCCCCAGAACCAGGCAGCAGACGATGAGGGCCACCCTCACGATCTGTGACGACATCCGCTCGACGCCGGACGCGCTTCCGCTCACCATGAGGCTCCTGACTCGAACGGCGGTATTGATGGCGCGTTCGGTTGCCGGCGTCATGGTGCTGCCGGTGGAGCGCACCCACATCGTGGCGTCGGTGGGGGCATCGCCGTTGAGGCGCTGCGCCACTGCTGGACTGACCACGGCGCCCCAGCCCCTCCCGGACGCGGGCCGTCACTCGACGCCGCCGGCGGAGCCGGTCAAGGTCACCTTGGAACCATCCGGGATTCTGTAGATGCCGCCCACGATGAGGGTGCCGTCATCGAGGTCTTCCAGGCCGCCTCGTCGTGCGCACAATGGGGCCGATGGCGTCGATATCGATGACATCCACGGTGGTTTCCCTCGGTCCGTCCATCAACGGTCTGGGTCAGGTCGAGGGAAGGAACATAGGTGACGTCCTCGACGCCGTCGACCGCCCTGACCTGCTGCCGTCAGCCGCGCGGTATCGGTCTGCGGCGTGACACCGAAGACCCTGGCGTCCACGGGCGAGCTGTGGCCGAGGATGCTCTCGAAGGAGGCGTTCAGGGAGGACAGGCCGACGAAGAGTCCTGAGCCGACCAGCACGCAGACGAAGAGCGTGGCGGCGGCTGCGGCGGACCGTCCCGAGTTGCGGGCCAGGTTCCGCGTGGCCAGGTGCAGCACCGGGAATCGCGTGTCACTACTGATTCTGCCGATGAGGCCGATGGTGACGGTGACCAGCAGTGGAAGACCGAGGGTCGCGCCGAGGACGACGAGGGCGCTTCCACCCGCGGTGATATAGAGGTCGGACGCCTGAATACCGAGGGCGACGACACCGGCGCCCAGGGCGGTCACGACGACTCCGCCGACGGCCGCCCACCTCCTGAGCGCCTCCGGTCTGCTTGACACTCGCGACCTGCCCGGTGAGCGCCACGAGCGGTGAGATGCGGGTGGCCTTGCGGGCCGGACGCAGGACCGCGACGAGGGTGACCAGTGTGCCCAGGGCGGTGGTGAGTGCCCGAGAAACGGAGAGATGGTGAGTTGGTCCGCCTTGAGGTCCGCGAAACCGTCCCGAGGAGACCACGGCGGCGGCGATCCCGCTCCCGGCGGCCGTGACCGAGGACGGAACCGACCAGACCGGTGATGAGCCCGGTGCGCAGGACTGCGAGCATCACCTGGCTCCGGCTCGTGCCGATGCAGCGCATAAGCCCGATCGTTCGGGTCTGGCGCGCCACAAGGGTGCTGAACGTGGTGGCGATGACGATGATGGCGACCATTGCGCAGACCGGGGCCAGGATGTTGAGGATGGTTGCGATCATCGCCTGCCCTGCTGGTTCTGGGCGCGTTGGGAGATGACGGCCTCCCTGTCCTGAACCGAGGCGCTGGGCTGGACGGCGTGAACCGTCTGCTCCACCTTTCGCCGTCAAGGCGTCCGTGTCGGTTCCCGGCATTGCGGTGATGACGTAGAGCCTGGTAGTAGTGGTGTTGGCGCCCATCGCCTGGCGCTGGTCGGTGGTGGCGTAGACGGTTCCGATTCCCGCCAGTCCGGTGTCGGGGTCCGGGCGAGACGATGCCGACGACCGGGCGCACTGCGCGGGCGTCGGCCTTCTCATCGGCGTCGTCCGTGGTCAGGCGGATCGTGTCGCCGACGCCTGAGGCCCTCGCTGCTCGGCGAGTTGCGTGTCTGATGGCGACCTCCCGGTGGCGGCGGGCAGGCGTCCGCTGCTCAGGGTGGGAACTGGCTGAGGGCCGGAAACGTCCTGCGCGCTGACGGAGATGTTGGCAGGCATTGCGCAAAGCTGCTTGGGCAGGTCGAGGTGCAGGACGTCCCAGTGGACGCCCGCACGGAGGCGACGCCGTCGAACCCGGAGACCCTGGTTGAGGAGGGTACGTCCAGATCGCCCCCGAGGCATGGCGCCCCTGAGCCCGTCTGGACGACGACGCTCGCGTCACCCACGCGATGTGGCGCGCGCCGGTCTCGCACCTGGGTGCGGGTGAGTCGAGACTGATGAAGGAGAAGGCGATGAGGGCGGCGCTCGCGCGGCCACGGCCACGAGGGCGGCGGCGCGCGCGCCGCACGATCGAGCAGCGAGGGCATCAGCGGGCCTCCGTCCGGGGTAGGGTCGGTGTGGTGGCGGGCGCGGGTCGGACCGCAGCGGGGCTGAGCCGGCAGCGGGGAGGGGCCGGCGACGCGTGACGCGCGCGCGGACGCGGCCGCGCGGGCGACTGCCGTCAGGGCGGCGCACTGGCCTCGACCCCGGTGATGCGCCCGTCGCGCAGGCGGATGATGCGGTGGGTGGTAGGCGGCGGCCTGCTCATCGTGGTGACCATGACGACCGTCTGCGCCCCAGGCGCTCGCACATGTCGCCAGCGTCGCCAGCAGGAGGCGGCCGAAGCGGTGTCAGCGCCCCGGTGGCTCATCTGGCGAAGACCACCTCGGGCGGCGCACGAGGGCGCAGCCACGTGCGCGCTGCTGCTGGCCGCCGGAGAGCTCGATGGGACAGGCGGTCGCCGATGCCCAGGGTGGAGATGACGGCGTCGTACCAGTCCCGCTGCGGCTTTGCGGTGGGCCAGGCGCTGGGGCAGGAGGATGTTCCTCCTCGGCGCCTCAAAGGCGTGGGCAGAAGGTTGACGGACTGGAAGATGAAGCCGAGGCGGTCGCGGCGTACGGCGGTGAAAGCCTGTTGTCCTTCATGCCGGACAGGTCCTGACCGGCGATGAGGACACTCCCGGAGGTGGTAGTCCAGTCCGGCCAGGCAGTGCAGAGAGAGTGGACTTGCCCGAGCCGGAGGGGCCCACGATGGCCACGAACTCGCCGCGTCCCACCACCAGGCTCGCCGAGTCCAGGGCGACGACCCTGGGCCTCGCCTCGCCGTAGACATGGTCAGACCACTGGCCTCGACGACCCGCATCGGTGCGGTTGCAGCGGAGGGGGAGCGCCGTCGGCGCTCCCGGGCGGCTGACAGCCGCCTGGGGACCGGACGGGATGGATGGTGCGGCCGAGGACCGGCGGTTGGGGCGGGTGCGCTCATCTCATGGCCCTTCTCGGTGGCTGGCTCGTGGTGGGCGGAGCCGGCTCGCTTGTCACTGCGATGCCCGGGACCGCCCTGGTGACGGAAAAAGCCTGTGAGACGCGCCATCGAGCCGGAAGTGCGTCGAAGGGACGGGCTCGCGAGGCGTCTCCGCTCGATGGAGGATCCGCTGCTGCTGGCATGGCGTGCTCAGCCACTCGTCAGACTTTCAGTTACTGACCGAAAACTTCATAGATCGACCCGGCTCCGCGTCTTCTATGAAGTTTTCGGTCGAAGTGGGTGCCCTGACTCCCGCCGGATCGTCTCCGCCTCAGTTTGTGGCGGGCTGAAGATGCTGGTCCTCCGCAGCGGCGGGCCAACCGTTAGCCTGACCCTGTGACGATTCTTCCTGCCGCGCCCGGCGCTGCCGTTCGTGCTCGCATGACCGACGCCCTCATGGGCGTCCTCAACGTCACCCTGACTCCTTCTCCGACAGCGGCCGTTGGCCGCCCTCGAGGCGGCCGCCGTCCACGCCCGCGAGACTCATCGCCCAGGGGCGCATCATCGACATCGGCGGGGAGTCCACCACTCCCGCGCCCAGAGCGTCGACGTCGACACCGAGATCTCCCGCGTCCTGCCCGTGGCGCGCCCGCGCTCGCCGACGGGCAGACGGGACGGCACTGCCGGCAGCTGCCGTCATCTCGGTGGACACCATCCATGCCGCCACCGCCGAGGCCGCCATCGACGCCGGCGCCCACATCATCAACGACGCCTCCCGGAGGCCTGGCCGACCCGCCATGCACGGCCTCATCGCACCGACCGGCGTCGACACGTCTGCCAGCACTGGCGCGGCGACCCCGGACCATGGACCGGCTCACCGACTCACCGGCGGCGCGTCGTCGGTCGTCGAGGCGGGCGCTGCGAGCAGCGCCTGAGTGAGCCTCGACGCCGCCGGGGTGGACCGCTCCAGGTGGTCCTGGACCCGGCCTCGGCTTGCCAAGACCCACGCCCAGTCCTGGGAGCCTGGCTGGCGGCCACCTCCCGCCCCATCGCTGACCTCGGATCAGCCGATACTGTCGGGTCCTCCCGCAAGCGCTTCCTCGCCCAGGCCGCCGAGGCCGAGGCCACCGTCCAGCGCGACGCCGCCACCGCCGCCACCACCGCCCTGGCCGCGCCGCAGGCGTGGGCCGTCAGATCCACGAGGTCCCGGCCAACCGGGCCGCCGTCCGGCACCGCCTCCTCTGGAAGGAACATCAGTGAGCACCACCGTCTCCGCGACCACCGACCCGGATCAGCCTCGTCGGCCTGTCCGCCCGTGGGCCACCACGGCGTCCTGCCCTCGAACGTGAGGAGGGCTACCACGGTCGATGTCATCCGACCTGGGGCGGCGCGTACCGCCGTGTGCCGTCACCGACTCGGTGACCGACGCCGTCGACTACTCCCGCGTGGCCAACGGCATCGTGAGCATCATCGAGAGCCGGTCAACCTCATCGAGTCCCTGGCGGACCGATCGCCGAGCGGGTCCTGTCCTTCCCGCGTGTGGCCGCCAGGTCACTGTGCACAGCCTCAGGCCCCTCGACGTCGCCTTCGAGGACGTCTCGGTGACCATCCACCGCGGCCGACGCCGTGCCGGACACGGTGGGGCTCCTGCCACCAGCCAGGCCGCCTGGGCCGCGCAGGCCGAGGCGCCGGTGGCCGTCGGCCCAGCCCTACGCGTCCCCTCCTCCTCAGCCTCCCCAGTGGCCGCCGTCTCACCGGCGGCGCCCCACTCCCCACGAGCCCCCGCCGCGACGGCCGCAGTGCCCCTCGTCTCGGAGGTCCCCCTGACTCGCGGGCTCCTCCGCCAGGCGGCGACGCTCGCCGCCGCCGCCCCGGTGGTGCCGACTCGAGCCTCCCATCACCCCGACGCCCCGCCGGCCTCGCCGCTGGAGGCGCCCGGCCCGCTCGTCCTTCGCGGCCGCCGCACCTCAATCCCGCCGATGCCGATCGAGCCCAGCGTTCGGCGGGGGCGTCGAGTCGACCCGGTCCGGGCACCGGACTGGGCCACCGACGCGCGACTCCTCCGTCGTCGGACCTCCTGTGCTCCCCGGGCTCCCGGGAGATCCCGAGGCATCTCGACCCAGATCACTCCAGCGCGGCAGCCGGTTCCCTACGCCGCATCGAGCGCGCTGGAGACATCGACCAGCGCCCCACTGCGGCCTCCGCCGGCAGGACCGCCGGTGCTGACGGATTCGTGAGCCTGACGCCGATGCGCTGGTTCGGTTCCCGCTGTTACTGAGTCGGGCCCGCCCCAGCATGCCCAGAGGCGGCGCCGACTCTGCAGGGACCTTGTCCGAGCGACCTCTGCGGCCGATGACCTCGCCGTCCAGCTGCCCCACGAGGGCTCGCCGCGTGGCCTCCTCCGGAGGAGGATGAGCGGCAGGCCGCGGCCGTCGAGCAGCTCCGCGGACCTGCTGAGTGGGCCCGTCTCCTTCGGCGAGTCCGGCTCCTACAGCGGGCAGCTCACAACCGGAGCCGGTTATGCCGGGGACACTGCCTCCCGAGACGGCGGGCTCCGACGCGGCCGGCCTCTCCTTCCCGCCGGGCGCAGACGCCTCCAGCTTCCGGGACCACGGCGACGCCAACGGATTCATTGACGCCTCCGCCCCGGTCTCCCAGACCCCGGTCGAGCCTGAGCTCAGTCCCTTCGCTGTCCCCGACGAGTACCCCGGTGCGTGGGCCAGGAGGGCGCGGCACCCGCCCATTTGGACCTCCTCCCACCCAGCCTCCGTCTCTGAGGACCTCTCCCAGCCCGCCGGCGGCTCGTACGCCGCGCGTCGGCGCAGTCCGACTCTCCTGGGCGCTGCCTCCCCGGCGCTGCACCGGCGGCTCCCCGCCGCGCCTGAGGCTCCGGCCGCTCTGGTCGACCCGCTCGCCGAGCGGCCCGCACGCCCCGTCGGCGTCGTCTTCGGTCTGGGCGCCAACGTCGGCGGCGTCGTGGACTCCTGCGCACGGCCGTCCAGAGCCCCGGGCGTCGCCGAGGCATCGAGGTCACTGCGAGGCGGCGCCGCTGGCCCGTACTGTCGCCGTCGTGGCCGAGGGTGCCGATCCCAGCCCGACCACCCTCAACACGGTGGTCACGGCCATGACGACCCCTGTCCTCGCGAGAGCCTGCTTGAGCTGCCAGTCCCTGGAGGTCGCGGCCGGGCGCGTGCGGCACCGAGCCGTGGGGCGTGCGCACCTGGACGTCGACCTGGTGGAGGTCGAGGGCGTCACCTCCACCGACCCGGCCCTGTCCCTGCGCACCCACGTGCCGCCGAGCGCGCCTCGTCCTCGTGCCGTGGAGCCAGGGCCGACCCGCTTCGCCGAGCCTGGCAGGGCACTCCAGTCCCTGAGCCTCGCCGAGAACGCCCCCGACCGGGCGGTGGCCTGCGCTGGCTGGCCTTCGACCGGCTCGAACTGATGCTCTCCCGGACAAGCCCACCGGCCCCTACGTGGAGCCCCTGGTGAGCAGGCCGCCGGCGCCGAGCCCGAGCCTGGTCTACGACGCCACCCGTGACGAGTCCTCCGTGGCCGACCTTCCCTGTCCGCCGACTACGCCGGCGGTATCTCCGAGGGCTCATCGGCCGCCGCAGAACCCACCGCCTCGGCGTCAGCCCTTCAGCGACCAGGCACCGGTCGAGTCCTCCCCTTCGCGCCAGCCGTTCGACGCCTCCAACGAAGCGAATGCCTGGTCCGGGCGGGTCCCGCAGATCGACTCGCCCCACCAGGCCGCCTCGCGGCCCCGGAGCGCCGGCCCGCAGGGTGCCCACGCCCCGCCACACGGCCGGCCCGGACGAGTTCCCCAACGACCAGCAGGATGACGCCTCCGGGGCGCCTGGAAGTCCCCGCTCCAGTGGAATGACGTCACGGCGGTGGCGCCCAGGGGACAGGTCCTCGCCAGGACGCCTGATGCGGCGCACCCGCTGGACCCGAGTGCCGTCACCTGGTTCGTCGCCGCCGCGCGTGGTCTCCGCGGCTGGTCGACCTCCTGCTGCGCCACGTCGGCTGGGTCCCGGTCCTCTCCCCTGGGCGGTGACTGCGCTGGTCATCGCCGGTATCGTCCCGGTGTCCGGGTCTGGCGGTTAGGCGCCTGCGGGCGCGAGCACTACCTGGATCACCCCTGACCGGCGCCGCCACCACGGCCGCCGCCGCCCAGGCCCCAGCCATCGGGGCGGTCCTGGGCGGCGTCTACGGCGCGCGGATCATCCTGGCTCGTGACCGCGCTCGCCGGCCATGCGACTCACCTGGCCTGGACCTCGACCGGACGCCCCATCGCCCGCCTCGTGTGGTGCGTCATCGGCTTCGTCGTCGAGCAGTGGTGCTCCATCTCCGGTGACGGTGACGACGACGCTCGTCCGGCACCTCCGGACGGGCCCCCGAAGGACCAGGAGCCCCGCATGAACAGTCCCGACACCGTGGCCCAGTGCCGTCCCGTCACCCCCTGCCGTCCTGACCCGGCCTCCGCCGCGCCTCGTGACACTGCCCAGCGCGCCACCCGCCGGAGCCGATCCCTTCGCCCCCGACGGCGTCGTCTTCCACCCGGTCTCGCACCGCCTCATCACCGCCCGTCTCCTGGGGACCGGTATCGTCAGTGCCGTCCTCCTCATCGGCTTCGCCATCCCCGGCGTGCTCGTCTCCGCGCGTTCTTCATCCCTGGCGGCGCTCGCCGCGGTCCTGTTCGTCTGGCTGCTCTTGGCTCATCCCGCGCCAGGTGCGGGCCATGGGCTATGCCCTGGCGGACAACCACCTCCTGTGGCGCCACGGCGTCATGTTCCGCTCTATCACGGTCACCCCGTACGGGCGCATGCAGTTCGTGGACACCTCCCAGGGGCCGCTCGCCCGCCGGCTGGGCATCGCCGAGGTCAGGCTTTCACACGGCCTCGGCCAGTACCGATGCCACGATCAACCGGGGCTGCCGGTGGCTCGAGGCGGAGAACCTGCGCCGGGTCCCGTCCCAGCGCGGTGAGGAGAGGATGGCCGGGCTGTGAGCCCAGCCTGGGGAGAGCAGGCTGGAGGCCTCCTGAAGGCGCGGGCGGACGCTGTCGGGGAGAGTGAGCCCGCCGCCTCCCGGACCCTGCCCCTTCCCGAGAACGTCACCTGGCACCGCGTCAGCGTCATCACGCCGCTGCTGGAGGGCTGGAAGATCGTCACCGGTGTCCCTCGCCTTCGTCACGGCTCAGAACCTCGACGAGCCTGGTGCGCGCCTATCGCTTCATCAGCGAGCACGGCTCTCCCCGGGCGGTCAGGTCGGGCTACTCACCTGCTCGGCCTCATCGCGCTCATCGCCGTGTGGGTGGTGCTCGCTGCTCACTGGTGGCGGCGCGCCTCACGCCGTGGACGCCGACGGCGTCTACCTGCGCTCGGGCATCCTCAGCCGCAGCCTGCGCACAGCCCGTCTGCTCTCGCATCCAGTCCGTCGACGTCGTCCACCCCCTGCTCGGACGCCCTTCGGCCTGGGGAAGCTGACCGTCGAGGTCGCCGGCGGCCGGAACTCGCGGTCGTCATCGGCTTCCTCACCACCCGTGAGCCTCAGGTCCCCTGCGCGACCGCATCCTCGACCTGGCCGCCGGACAGATCGACATGCCCGGACCCGCCTCGGAGGACGGTGCCGTCCACGACAACGGAGCGGGCCACGACACCGGCGGCATCGACGGTCCGCTTCCACCGCCCGACCCGGGAGGGCCCTCACGCCGGAGGAAGCTGCCGGCTCGAAGCCGCCCCGCGCCGCGCACCTCGCAGCTGCGGGCCTCCCACTTCCAGGAGCACCCGCTCTACAGTGTCGACGGCGCCACCCTCCTCGGCTCCCGCTGCGCCACCCCATGACCTACACGCTTCTGCTGGCGATAGTCGGCACACTCGTGGTGGGAATCCTCATCATCGTCACGGACTCCATGACCGGCAGTGAGGCGCTGACGATCATCTCTCTCCACATCACGATGGTCATCGCGTTGGCGACCATGGTGTGGGCACCAGTTCAACAGTGCCTGGAACTTCCACGCCGCCGCCACCCCAGCGGCATCCGCATGAGCTTACGGCCTCACTGCCGAGACCTCCCGGACGCTGCCGCCCGGCGGGTCCACGGCGTCGGGCTCACGGGCCGATCCTGTGGCGCCGCAAGGACTGGCAGGAAGGTCGAGGTCACCGTGGCCGGCCGCGACGAGCGCCCCCACGACGGCCAGACGCGGAGATCGGCAACCTGCTCCCCGCCCGTGGGGAGTCGGACACCGCCCTGCGCGCGCTGTGGCTCGTGGTTCCCCGGACCTGGGCGTTCCCTGACCCCGACAGCGCTGCTCGCCCAGGCCCTCACCGGCCGCGACGATGACGGTGTCGGCGATCCGCAGGCCCCGGCGGGCCTCGGCTCGAGCGCGGCTTCGTGCGCATCAGCCGCCGCGGGCGGATCTTCCGGCCCCTGACCTGGCGGCGCAGCCGTCATCCCCACCGACACCTGCGTCATCATCCGCCACGGCTGCTGGCGGCGGCGAGTCGTCCGTCATCCCCACGAACGCATCCAGTCCCTCAATGTCCAGCGAGGGCCGCTGGAGCGCAGGCTGAGCCTGGCCTCCCTCCGCCTCGACATGGTCGCCCGCGAGGTCCCCACTCGATCACGAACCTCGACGCCGCTGACGCCAAGGCCTCGCGGCGCGGATCGAGTCGAGCGGGCGCTGCGCCGCTCCAGCGCCGAGCAGCTCGACCGATGGCTCGCGCGCGCCGTCGCCGCCACTCAGGCCGCTGATCCCCGTAGGTCAGCCCTCGAGCCGCTCCGCCCAGGAGCCCTCGCGCAGGCGCAGTGCCCGCTCGGCGGTGAGCCGCCCGGTGGCCTCGCAGCGTTCGGTGGTGGCGGCGGCCACCGTGCCGGTAGGAGGCGACGACGTCGTCGAGACCCCGCCCCTCGCCGTCGTGCAGCGAGCGAGAGCGCCTCCAGGTGGGAGGCCACTGTCCCGGCGTCACCCTCGCGAGACCGGGCCGGTCGGTCCCGCCTCGCCCTCATGCAGGGCCCGGTCCAGGCCGCCGTGAGCAGAGGGCCGAGCGGCCGCACCGTCTCGACCTCGGCGGCCGCCAGCACCCGGACGGCCTGCGTCACCACAGTCAGCAGGTGGTTGGCGCCATGGGCGAGGCGCGCGTGGGTCAGCGCGCGCCGACTCCCTCCAGGACGATGGGGCTCCCCGCCGAGCCTCGACCACCAGCGCCTGCGCGATCGGAAGCACCGCGGCGGGCGCGGTCACGGCCATCGGGCAGCCGACGAGCCGGGCCACATCCGTGGAGAACCCGGGAGAAGGTCATCGCCGGGTGGATCGCCAGCGGATCGCCCCGCAGCGCTGGGCCGGCGCGAGCACCGCGGCCCCGTAGCGCCCGAGGTGGGCCACCACCCGGCCCGGCTGCCAGCGCCCCAGGTCCGCCAGCCCCTGGACGAGCGGCGCGAGCGCGTCATCGGGCACGGCCAGCAGGACCAGCCCGAGCGCGCTCGACGATCTCCTCGACCTCCAGGACCGACACCGGCAGCAGTATCTCGGCGCTCACGCGAGTCCTCCGAGACCGCGTGGACGCCGACCACCTGGTGCTCCACCGCCCGCAGCGCGCAGCCCAGGACCGCGCCGACACGCCCGGCGGAGATGATACCGACGCCCAGCCGGCCCGGCCTGCTCGGGGTGGCTGGGGCCGGGCTCGCGTGCTCGCCGCCTGTGCCATCGATGTCGCTCATGCCCCGATGCTCTCATACCCGCGGCTCCCGGCGGATTCTGGCACCGCCCAGCAGGGCGACTAGCGTGGGGTGCGTGAGCACCGAACCCGCACCGACGCCCGTTCCCGCCCCCCGATCAACCGGCGCCGCAACCGTCCTCGTCCGCAGCCGCGCCGATCTCGCCGCCGCCCTGGCCGAGTCCCCCGACCCGCGGGCGGTCGTCATGACCATGGGCGCCCTCCACGAGGGCCACTTCGACTCAGTCGGGAGGCCGCCCGGCGCGTCGGGCCGGACGGAACCGTGGTGGTCACCATCTTCGTCAACCCCTGCAGTTCGCCCCCACTGAGGACCTCGACGCCTACCCGCGTGACCTCGAGGGCGACCTGGACAGACTCGCCCGCACCCTCACCGGCGCCGACGGCTCCTCGGCGTGGGAGCGGCTCATCGTCTTCGCCCCCACCCCGGAGGTCATCTACCTCCGCAGCCGGCGGTGCGCATCGACCCCGGCCCCATCGCCACCGTCCTGGAGGTGGGCCGTCACCGCCCCACCCACTTCGCCGGCGTCTCGCCAGGTGGTGCTCACCCTCATGCACCCTGACCGCCCCGCGCTGGGCGCTGTTCGGCCGCAAGGACGCCCAGCAAACTGGCGATCATCGAGTCCATGGTGCTGCGACCTCGCCGTCCCGCTGGAGATCGTGCCGGTCGACATCCGCCGCAGAGCGACGGCCTGGCCATGAGCCTCGCGCAACGCCTACCAGCCCTGACCAGCGCCGTGCAGGCCCTGGCCCTGTCACGAGCGCTCCAGGCCGGCCGGGATGCCGCCGCTCAGGGGCCGGCTCCGGGGCCCGACCCGGCCCCGCCGACATCCGCCGCGCCGCCCTGGCGTCTCTGGAGAGGCCGACGGCGTCGAGGTCGACCACGTGGCCCTCGTCGCCCCGGACGCTCGAGGATCTGGCCGACGCCGGCCTCGGCCCGCCGCGCAGCAGCGAGCCGGCGGGGAGAGGCTTCCCGCCACAGGGACTGCTGGCCGTCGCCGCGCGCGTCGGCACCACCCGCCTCATCGACAACACCCTCATCGACCCGTGCGTCCTGGCGCGTCCTGCTCGCCTAGGCGCTTGCGGGCGAGGCCGCCGCGAACCGGGGCCGACCCGGCACGCCCCGCCGTCCGCAGTCCAGTCAGGTCGCTCACCCTGTGCCGCACCGTACAGTGCCGGGCCCACTCGCCGTCTCGCCGCTAGAGCCGCGATGAGCTCCCGCACCCGGACGATGATGACGTCCAAGATTCACCGTGCCACCGTGACGCAGGCCGACCTCGACTACGTCGGCTCGATCACGGTGGACGTCGACCTGCTCGAGGCGGCCGACCTGCTGCCCGGCGAACGCGTCGACATCTGCAACTGCACCAACGGCAACCGCCCGTCCACCTAGCGTCATCCCCGGCGAGCGCGGCGCCGGGAGATCTGCGTCAGCCCTGGCGCCGCCGCCCACCTGGTCAGCCCCGGCGACGTCGTCATCCTCATCGCCTACTCCCCAGATGTCCGACGCCGAGGCCCGCACTCCACTGCCCCGCGTCGTCTTCGTCGACGCGGCCAACCGGATCGTGAGCGCGGTACGCGACCCGGCCAGATCCCGGCCGACCCGACGTCGCCCGCCCAGGGGCTGCGTCCCTCCGGCATCCCCTGGCCGACGCCTCGCGCCTCGACCCCGTCCCGCCGGCCGCCCGGTGTGACCAGGATCGGAGGTGGTTCGGGCGTCGTCGGATAGGGAGGCCGCCGGGGCGGCGGGCGCCGCGAGACCTCCTTCACGTGACTGACGAGAGCACCCCAGCCCCGACCCGATCACCACCGACGCCCCGCTGACTCCCGGTCGCCGAAGTCGGCGATGTCTGCGGGCGATTCATCGGACCAGCCCAGCAGCCCAAGGCCGACCCGGGCCCGGGCGAGCAGTTCTGAGGTCCGCGCCGGCAAGCGCGAGCGCCTGCGCGGCGAGGGCTGGGACCCCTACCCGGTCTCCGTGCCCGTCACCACCACCATCGCCGCCGTGCGCGAGGGCTACGCCCACCTCGCGGCCGGAGACGAGACCGACGACGTCGTCGGCGTGGCCGGCCGTGCGTCTTCCTGCGCAACACCGGCCGCCTGTGCTTCGTCACCTCCAGGACGGTGCCGGCGCCACCCTGCAGGCCATGCTCTCGGCCAAGGCCCTGCCCGCCGAGGGCCACACCGCGCTCGCGGGCCTTCAAGGCCGACGTCGACCTGGGCGACCACCTCTTCGTCCACGGCCGCGTCATCTCCCCGCGCCGCGGCGAGCCTGTCCGTCATGGCCGAGCCCGTCCTGCGCGAGGGCGCTCGAGGCCGCCTCCGCCGGGGACGACGACGTCGAGGTCCCCGCCTGGCGGATCGCCTCCAGCGCGCTGCGCCCCTGCCCAAGACCTGGACCAACGAGGCCGGTGAGGCGGTGACGCCTTTCCGGAGGAGCAGCGCGTGCCGTCGCGAGCTCGACCTGCTCACCCGACCCGCCGCCCGCGACATGGTGCGCACCGCGCCGCCGTCGTGCGCTCCATCCGCGAGAACTTCTTCCGCCGCGACTACCTGGAGCTGGAGACCCCCATGCTCCAGGTCATTCACGGCGGGCCGCCGCGCGCCCGTTCATCACCCACATGAACGCCTTCGACATGGACCTCTACCTGCGCATCGCCACGGAGATCTACCTCAAGCGCGCCGTGGTCGGCGGCGTCGACCGCGTCTTCGAGATCAACCGCAACTTCCGCAACGAGGGCGCCGACTCCTCCCACTCCCCGGGAGTTCACGGCCCTGGAGGCCTACGAGGCCTACTCCGACTACGACGGCATGGCCGAGCCTGACCCGCAACCTCGTCCAGCAGGCGGCCCGCGACGCCTTCGACCTGCCCGAGGGCGGGGAGGTCGTCACCCTGGCCGACGGCACCGAGTACGACCTGTCGGGCCAGTGGGACAAGATCGACCTCTACACCTCCGTCTCCGAGGCCCTCGGTGAGGAGATCACGTGGAGACCCCGCGCGAGCAGTCGGTCGCCCACGCCGAGAGGATCGGCTCGAGATCGACGACTCACGCCGTGGCCGGCAAGGTCGTCGAGGACATCTTTCGAGGAGCTCGTCGGCAACAAGCTCTGGGCGCCCACCTTCGTCTACGACTTCCCCGAGGACACCTCGCCGCTGACCCGCTACCACCGCAGCAAGCCGGGCCTGACCGGAGTGGGACCTCTACGTGCGCGGCTTCGAGACCGCCACCGCCTACTCCTGAGCTCGCCGACCCCGTGGTCCAGCGTGAGCGCTTCGAGGCCCAGGCCTGGCGGCCGCCAGGGCGACCCTGAGGCCATGGTCCTGGATGAGGACTCCTGCGGCCATGGAGCAGGGCTTCCCGCCCAGCGGCGGCATGGGCATGGGCATCGACCGCCTCCTCATGGTGCTCACCGGCCAGGCATCCGCGAGACCATCACCTTCCCCTGGTCAAGCGGGGCTGAGCCCTCGAGCGGTCACTCGGGACCGCGAAATGCCTTTCGGTAGGCGCTGGGTGTGGTCCCCACCTGTCTGAGAAAGTGACGACGCAAGGTGCTGGCTGTTCCTAGACCCGTGCGCATGGAGATGGCCTCCAGAGACAGGCCGGTCGCCTCAAGCAGATCCATGGCGGCCAGTACACGCTGGTGGAGAAGCCACTGCAGCGGACTCTGCCCTGTCTCGGCGACGAATCTGCGTGACAGCTGCCGTTCAGAGAGGTGGGCGCGGCGAGCAAGATCCGCTACGCCGAGTGGGTGATCGAGGTGTGCCACGACCCAGGTGGTCAGCGCCGCCAGGCTGTTCTCCGGATGACGGGGGCGGGTTGCTGGTGCGATGTACTGGGCCTGGCCTCCTGCGCGGTGAGGCGGGACGACCATTCGCCGTGCGATGCGATTGGCTGTTGCGGCCCCATAGTCGCGGCGCACCAGGTGCGGGCACAGGTCGATTCCGGCGCGACCCCGGCGCTGCTGGCCGCATGCCCGTGGTCGATGTACAGGACATCGGGTGACGTCCACGGCCGGGTAGGCTGCGCGTAGTTCCTCGGCGTCCTGCCAGCGGGTCGTGGCTGACAGTCCGTCCAGAAGCCCCGTTGGGGCGAGCGCGAAGCCCGGGCATATGGAGACGACTCGGGTGCCGCGGGAGTGGGCTGAGCGCAGCGCCTCGAGTACGTCATCACTGGGCCTGCCATGAGGGCTGTACCCGGGAATGACGATGGTGCTGGCCCGGCGCAGAGAGGAAGGATCGCCTGCTCCTGCGATCTGGAAATCCGGTGGACGACAGCACCTGGCGGCCATCAGATGTCACAACCTCGAAGGAGTACTCATGCTCCTCAGGATGGCCGAAGACCTGCGCGGCTGTGGACAGGTCGAAAGCGACGACACCTGGCAGGGCCAGAGCGACAACGGTATGCGTCATGCGCACATGATGGCAGGAATTGCGTGCAGTATGTCGTTCCTGCCGCTCGTGCTCACTCGTCGTGACGACCAGACTGCGGTGATGAGTCGACTTGTTGTCATCAACCTGTTCGAGCGGGGCGCGCAGCTGAGCATCGCCTCGAGCCTCCGGCGTCGCCCGAGAGACAGGTATCGAGAGAAAGACAGGTGCAGCGATGAAGATCGTTACCGCTGGAGATGTCGCACTCGACCGCGCGTGGGCCGCTGCTCGACCTGGCCCGCATCGCGGATGCCACGGTGCGGCTTCACTGGACTGACGAACCCTATGTCTGGCACACCAACGACGGCGTCGAGGTCTTCGTTGTTCTCGACGGAGCAGTCGACATGCACTACCGTGACGGACCGGGACCCACGTGACTCGGCTGGAGCTCGACGCATCTTCGTCGCCGAGGATGGCGACGAACATGTTGCCCACCCTGTTGGAACGGCCCGGATCCTCGTCATCGAGCAGGCTGGATCCATCTGACCACGCTGTCGTCCGCGGAGGGCGACTCCAGGACGACGCACCGTGATGGTGCGGATGGTCGGACAGGCCGCCAGTGGGCGGTTAGACGCCGAACATCTCCAAAGCGGCGCTGGTGACTTCGAGTCGGCACGCAGATAGGCGTTCTCTCTGGAGCC
>BNJS01000573.1_pt1 | contig 27219 bp, 28 predicted proteins | sample 8540461 | NCBI WGS metagenome assembly BNJS01 (sample SAMD00202454, study PRJDB9452) | human saliva metagenome | isolation source: human saliva | place: Japan | reverse complement strand
TCAAAGTGCGGTCGTTTTTTGATGCTTTCAAATTTACTCACTCTACACATCATTTAAATACCCAATCAATTTATTAAAAACGCTTTTTAATATAATCAGGTATTTACAATAACCCCTACATTTAATGTTATAATCCCTGCCGTTTAATAGAGGTTGGACCACTTAATCAGTGTAATGCCAAAAATAGGCATAAGGTCATATAAAGCTCTCAATAAACATTTTTAAAGATAAATATAAATAACTTTTTTTAAACCTTAAGGTAATTTTTATATGAATAAAAATCAAACTACTTCGCCCAACCCTTGCGGCTGTGGCGGTCTCTGTTGTTTGTGCTTCAGCGCAAGCTTCTATCGTTCGTAACGATGTCGATTATCAATATTTCCGTGATTTTTGCTGAAAAATAAAGGGGCTTTCCGTCAGGGAGCATCCAACGTTAATATTTATAATAAACAAGGGCAGTACGTTGGTACCATGTTACCAAATGTGCCAATGCCTGATCTTGCGGTAACAAACCGTCGTAAAGGCACCTACACCCTTTTTCACCCACAATACGCAACGAGTGTATCGCACATTAGAAACTCAGAAGGCTATGGAGATGCTCAATATGGTGAAGATGGCAATAATCCTGACAATCATCACTTCAATTACTTAGTGGTTGATCAAAACAATCACCCGCAGCTTGACTTCCAAACACCTCGTTTTCATAAACTTGTCACTGAAGTAGCACCAATTCCAGTTAATGTTGCTGAATCTCGCCAAAATGGATTGTTAGATAAATCACGTTATTCTTATTTTGTGCGTGTAGGCTCTGGTACTCAAAAATCTCGTAACCAATATGGTCAAAATAGTGATGTAGCATACCATTACCAATATTTGATTGGTGGTACGCCAATGCGTCCTGTGAGTTCTAATTCTTCAAAAAAACCCAATTTGATGGCAATCTTTTTAATGATGGCTTATCTACTTACGGTTTACCTGGTGATAGTGGCTCACCATTATTTGTCTATGATACTAAAGATAAACGTTGGGAATTAGCAGGTAACCTTGTTGAACATTATGGTGAGGGCGATTCTCGCAATAATTATATTGTTGCACAAGACCAGTATATGGCGAGTGCCGTTAAAGATGATGAAATTGATTTCCGTGTCAATGTTCAAGAAACTTATTGGAAAAGGTGAAGGTGCTTCAAGCTCAAAAATTAAAATTAGCAGACCCAGCTAAAAGATATCTTGATAACGATAGAGAACGACCATCTCTTGCGAATGGTAAAACGGTACACTTTTAGTGGTAAAGAAAAATAGCGAACTTATATTAGAAAAATACTATTAACCAAGGTGCTGGTGCGCTTTATTTTAATAACAATATGGCGGTTCGAGCGATTAACAACAACGATTCTTGGACAGGCGCTGGCGTTGTCGTCAATGGTAACAAAAACCGTAAACTGGCAGGTGAAAAAAATCCACAAGGTGATCGTTTATCTAAACTAGGTACCGGTACGTTATTAGTGAATGGTAAAGGTAAAAACCTTGGTGATATTAGTGTAGGTGAAGGTACGGTTGTTTTAGACCAAAAAGCAGAAAATGGTCAGCAACAAGCCTTTAATCAGGTTGGGCTCGCAAGCGGTCGAGGTACAGTCGTACTGGCTAATGATAAACAAGTTAATCCAAATAATATCTACTTTGGTTTCCGTGGTGGTCGTTTAGATCTTAATGGTAATGCACTCAGCTTTAACTATATTCAAAACGCAGATGATGGTGCAAAAATTGTCAACCATAACAAAAATAAGACTGCTTCTATTACTATCGGCAAAGATTTAGCTGAAAGTGAATTAGAGTGGGTAAATTGGAGTAAAAAACCTGAAACGGCATTGGGTATTTATGAATACGTTAATACACATAGATATAACCGTACCGATTATTTCCGTTTAAAACCAAATGGCAATCCAAATCAGTACTTCCCTCTTGATCAAAACTCAAGTAATGATTGGGAATTCTTAAGCAGCAACAAAGCTGAAGCCATCAAAAAAATGAGTGTGGCGCATTCCATGGCTACATTCAGCGGTACATTAGGCGAAACGGATAGCAGCCGTCCAAACGGTGGATTAAATGTAACCTTTAACCCAAGTAATTCCAATAACTTGTTATTACTGAATGGTGGGGCAAATTTAAATGGTAGCATAAACGTTGAAAAAGGCAGTGTTGTTCTTTCTGGTGTGCCTGTAGCACACGCTTACGATTATCTAAAAAATAAAGAAGTGGTAAGAGAAAATGAATGGACTGACCGTCAATTTACCGCACGTGAATTTAACGTCGCTGGTAATGCAAAACTTGAAAGCGGGCGTAATGTTTCTCAATTAAACGGTAATTTCAATGCTAAAGATCAAGGTCAAATTAAACTAGGTTTTTGTTCAAGGTGAATCGAAAAAAACTGTATGCGTTCAACTCACACTGGTGAAACTAAGTGTGAAAACAATGCGGTATTAAGTCAGTCGGTATTCAACCAATTACCAACGACTAAAGTAACGGGTAATGTGAATTTACAAAACCAAAGTCAATTCCAATTAGGAAAAGCACATTTGGTTGGTCGCATTAACGCAGATAAACAAACACAAGTAACCTTGAAACCAGAAAGCCAATGGACATTAACTGGCAACAGCAACGTGGGTAATTTAGCGCTTTCAAACAGCCTAATTACATTAAATCAGCGCTATGATGAAATTGGGAATAACCATAAAAGGCAACATCGATTTTTAATGAATTAACCATTAATGGTAATTTAACTGGTACTGGTTCTTTCCGTTTCTTAACGAATGTAGCTGAGCGCCGTGGTGATCATATCGTTGTCAATGGTTTAGCGAATGGTGCATTCCAACTTTCATTAAAAAACACGGGTGCTGAACCAAATGAAATCAGCCCATTAAGTTTAGTGAAATTAAACAATCCGGGACAAAATAATGCGAACGCTCGTTTCACATTAGAAAACGGCTATGTGGATCTTGGTGCTTATCGTTATATTTTAGCGAATAACAATAACGACTATCGTCTTTATAACCCATTACGTGATGCGCAAGTAAACCACGGTGCGAGCACACAAACTCAAGAGCTCAGTCGAGAAGAGTATGAAGCGGTTCAGCGTCAAATCAAGGCAAAACAACGCGAACTTAACAGTTTAAATGCGCAATATGAACGAGCTAAAAGACAAACTGATGCTAAAAATGCTGAAGTGAATAGACTGCAAAAAACAGTTAATCAAACAGATGCTAAATTGAAAAATGTGGTGGATCAATATAACGCGGTAAACCAAAATCAAAAGGCAAAACGCAACCATTTATACCGCCAATATACTCAATTAATTAATACATTGAAGCAGCAAAACAATCGTTTATCTACAGCAAAAAAATGTTGCGGCTGAATTATTAAAAACGCAAACAAATGCAACGAATTTAGTGGCAAAATTGCGTCAAGATATTACTAGCTTAGAAGCAAGTAAAGCTCCACGAAAAGGCAATGTTGATAAAGCTCGCGAGTTGTGTGAAGCGCAAGGCGTTAGCCATGCTGTTTGTTCTAAAGTGTTGAGAATTGCAAATACAAGTGATTTAACTCGCTTTGAAAAATGAGTTAGATATTGCGATTCAACGTTTAGAAAAATGCAGAAAAAAAGCACTTGCATTAGCGACGAATGATGGTGATGCTCAAGCTATTGCTTATGCGAAAGAAGCGGTAGAAAACGCATCTAAAGAAGTGTTAACGAGTTTAGAAAACAACTATGAAAGTTTATCTGAAATCGAGCAATTCTTAGCAGAAAATGAATCAAAAAATTCAGAAAGTACCAACGCTAAAGTCGCTGAAATGTTAGCAACACAAGCAAATTTAGAAAACAACAAACCTCAATCTGCATTAGTGAGTCGTTATTCTAATACTGCATTATCTGAAATGTCAGCTAACGTAAATGTAGCGTTACAAATCGCACGTAATCTTGATCGTCATTTATTAAGTCAAGACAATTCGAATGTATGGGCAAATACTGAAGCAACGAAACAGAACTATCATTCTGATTTCTATCGCCCATACAAACAAAGCTTAACAATGACACAAATCGGTGTGGCAAATAATGTAAATGATAATGTACGAGTTGGTGCTGTATTATCACATTCTCGTGCAAACAACACATTTGCTGAAAACGTGAGTGGTAAAAATCGCTTAACAGCTTTAAGCACTTATGTAAAAGGTAATTGGAACAATGGCGTATTTGCGAGTCTTGACCTAGGTTATGGCCGCAGCCGTAATACCATTGATTTTGATGGTAAAAACAATGTGTTCCACCGCAGCTTATTTAGCGCTGGGGTAAATGCTGGCATCCAATGGGATTGGGGTGTAAACGTTCAACCATCTATTGGTGTTCGTTACAATCGTCTATCTAAAGCAAATTATCAGCTAGCAGAAGCGAAAATTGAAAGCAAAGCATTAAACCTAATGACTTACCGTGCTGGTTTAGAATTAAGCAAAACCTTTGATGTGGCAGGAGTGAAATTAACACCAAGCGTAGCCTCTTACTACAATGATGCAACACAGCGTAAAATGGCTGTAAATGGTGCATTGTCAGTAAATAATATCGGTATGCAACAACAATTTGGACGTTATTTCAACCACGAAGCAGGACTTGCTGCTCAATTCAATCAATGGCAAGTTAGCGCACAAGTGGGTATGCTTAAAGGGTCTGATATTACCACTCAAAAAAATATGCCGCATTTAAACTCGGCTATACTTGGTAATTTGAATAATCCATTTAATGCTTAAACATTAATAAAAAAATCTCCATTGACTGAAAAAAAGGCAATGGAGATTTTTTTGTTACTATAAAAATTGAATCCCAAAAACGACCGCACTTTCAAAAAAATACAATCTGTATATTATTTTCAATGATTTCCCCATTGCAGCACAATTCCACCTATGTTAGGGCTATAGGAATAATCTCTCTCTCAATATTCGTTAACTTTTACGTTTAATTATGACAACAAATACTCAACACTATACGATAAATGAAGGTTCATTCTCACTGCCTAATAACTGGCAAGACGAATCCCTCAATGTTTTTTCCTTCAACAGCCATTCCGGTGGAAATCTTGTTATCAACAGAACCCCTATTACTGAAGATATTTCTGACCAAGATTTTTTTATCAAAAAAATCATTGAGCAATTTCGTCATAATCTCAACGGATATCAAGAAAAATGAATGCCGAGAAGTTACCTTAGAGGAAAAGCCTGCTTACTTGCTAGATTATTACTGGGACACACCTGAAGGTCCAATTTATCAACTTTCTGTGCTTTATATTGTGCAAAACAAATTATTAACTTTTACTTATTCAGCACAAGAATCTTTTTCTCCAAATAAAAAAGAAGCATTACTTACTGTTGTTTATTCCTTTAAAACCACCTCAAAAACGAATTAAATTACGATGACAACACCTGCTATGCCAGCGGCTCGCGTTGGCGACCCATTTAAACACCGAAGCTTTATGGCAGCGTTAGCTGGTGCAGCAGCTGGTGCCATAATTGAGTTTGGGGTAATTTCTGCTTGTGGCTTCTTTTTAGGGGGAATAGGTGGCTTTGCAGCAGCAATGGTATTATTAAATACACCTGTTGTAAGCAGTACTATCGATAAAGTAAAAAGTGCGGTAGAAAATTTCTTTGAATCTGACGATCCTGATGGTTTCATTATCAAGGGTAGCATTAATGTATCCGTCAATAAAAAGAAAAACTAGCTTATGCAACACCATCTAATGCTAAAAGATCAAACTCCAACCATCAAATGTGATAATCATGGACCAAAAAAATTATCGCTCAAGGTAGTGAAAGTGTGTTTTGTCAACGGGTTCCCTGTTGCTCGAAAAAGGAGATGGTACAAAATGTAGTGCAAAAATTAGTGATGGTTCTCCTAATGTCTCATATTGGTTCAGGGACAAGGCACTTATGCAGAGATGGAGCCTGAATTTAATAAACTTCAGAGATTAGCACTCATTGCTGTGGAATTTGTTGTACCACCCACTGCAGCTGCAGGGAAAGGTTTACTAAAAAGTTTTTTTAAAAGCTGGTTTTAAAGCTATAGCAACTAAAGGTCCCTAAAGGCTGCTGCTGCAATGCTTGCCAAAAAAGCAGCCCGCTCATTAAACCCTAAAAACGCATCCGCTATTAAAAATTTTGGCTGTGCAAAGCAAGCTTTTAAAAACAATAAAGGGCTTAAGCGTTTTACTGAAGGCGGAAAAAAATGGGTGAAAAGGTGACCCTATTGATGTTTTTAACAGGGCAAGTTGTCGAACAGCGTATTGACTTTTACGCTTGGTCAAACCATTCCGCTTTCCTTTATCCGTACTTGGGCTAGAAGTAAAGAAGATCGTTTTGCTGATGGACTTTGTGGACGTTTTTGGGTTGATAACTTCTCCGAATCTATCGAGCTTAGCCAGCAAGGTCAACAAATTAAGATTGCTACCGCAGAAGGAACCTATCTGCGTTTTTCCTTACCAATCGGAAGCATGCAATCTTTTAACCCTGATCATCCACAATTTACCTTAAATCGCTATCGAGACTTTTTAGAGCTTTATGACCGTGAAGCACAACTGTCTAAACGTTTCTATATCACAACACCTGCTTTTAATGAGCATAATGACGACTTAGGCTTTCCTCTGCTTGAAGACGGAATTTATCCTATTTCTTATTGGCAAGATACCTTTGGCAATAAAGTTGAGTTTATTTATCACCATAAGCGTTTAGTTAAAATTAATCATTCAGATGGCATTGTCCTTGCGCTTGACTATCAAACTCAGGGCGAAAAGCAGTGGTTATACCAAATTCATCGCATTGATAACGGCTTAAATGAAATCCTTGTTTCCTATGTACAAAATGAACAAGGACATTTAATTGAATCCGATGCCTTACTTGATTATCACCTATTCTATACCTACGATAACCAAGCCAATCTTATCCGTTGGGAAGATAAGGATAGAACTTGGGTAGACTATCATTATGATGAGCATGGTCGTGTTATTCATAGTGTAGGGGCTGATGGATTCTATCCTGTATGGTTTGAATATGCTGAAAATCAAACTAAGGTTCGCGATAGCAAAGACCATGTCACGGTATATGACTTTGACTCGCAGATCATGAAGCCACTTACCATTACCTCACCGATGGGTTCGGTAACTCAGCTTTGAATACGATCAATTTGGCAATCTTCTTTCGCAAATCTTTGCAGATAAAAACCCAAGTAAGTTTTGAATACTTTAGAGGATACAGGGCCTTGTCAGCGCGTTCACTGACCCAATGGGAAATCAATGGACGTATTCCTATAATGAAGAAGAACAACTCATCCGCATTGAAGACCCAATTGGACGAGTGTGGACATCGGTTGAACAAAAAAACAGAAGAAAAATTCGACCGCACTTTTCACCGCGCCAGATGGCAGCCAAACCGCCTTTGTGCGCAATGAATATGGCTTTATTAACTCACGTTGTTTCCAAAGCAACCAAGCAAAAATTCGGCACAAGCTCAACTTCAAGCGGCTTATCGTTATGACCCTCGTCATCGCTTTAATCGAAACACAAGATGCCGAGCAACGTCGCATTCAGCTTTCTTATAATAATGAAGACCAAATCAATCGCTTACAAACCGCAAGCGGTAAACATTGGCATTATGGCTATACTCATCATCAAAAAGCTCGCACAAATCAATCGACCAAATGCAAGTCAGGAAAGCCAAGTTTATGACCGACACGGCAACCTAACCAAATACACCGATGCGAACGGTGTGATGTGGCAATTAAAAATACGGTGCATTTGACTTACTGATTGAGAAAAAAATTGACGGTGAAGGCAATGTATGGCGTTATGACTATGACAAAGACAGTTTAAAAACTAAGCAAAGTCATCAACCCAAAAAGGAGAACAATATACCTACGCTTTTAACGCTGACGGACAAGTTGAAAGTTGAAACAGATTTTTGCGGGCAATATCTGGCATTACACTTATGATGCTAACAGGGGCGTTAAATACGCTTACCGATGGCGAAGGGTCATCAAACGCAATACACATACAATGCTAACGGACAATTAATTCAACTCACTACCGTTGATGATGTGATTAGCTATACCTATGACAATGCGGGGTCGAGTAACACAAATTCAATCCACAGACAGTACATTAACCTATGTATATGATATCAATGACCGGGTCATTGAAGAATCACAAAACAGTCATAAAATCTACCGCACTTTTGATGACATCAATCAAACCGTGACTCGTGTGCTTTATCCAGCTGGTCAAGATAAGCCTATCACTACCCGATTCAAATATAATAATCTGGGCGAATTGGTAGAACTACAATTGCCAAATTGGGAAAATGAATCCCAACAAACGGATATCCAAGAAAAAGAACCCCATACACTCCATTTCCTTTACGACAACGAAGGCAATGAAATCAGTCGCCAAAGCAACCTTGGCTTTATTCTCAATCAGCAATTCAATGAAATGAATCTGCCGATTCGTCAGCGTGCCGGTTATGAGCCAACACATCACTTTGATAGCCAAGCATTAAAACAAACAGGTATTGATAGCCCAACCTTTGCTGAGCTGAATCGTACCTATCAATATGATAAAGCCTTAAATACCATTGCCGCGAATGATGAAATTGAATCCTTGAGATTTGTCGTCAATGGTAATAATCAAATCACCCAAGTGGTTAATCAATATCAAACCCGTGAAAACTATCACTATGACCAAAACGGGTATATTAGCCAACAATATATTCAAGCTGATGATTATCGTTACCATGATGACCACCATGGACAAATTAAAATTGATAACCTGGATTTATACCAACAAGGCAATAAACTCAATCGTATTGGCAATGATTATTACAGCTATGATAAAGCTGGGCGTTTAGTAAAGAAAACCGCCATTAAAGACGGTTTTAGGGGGAAAACCCTTTATTATCGTTGGAATGGTAATAATCAGTTAGAAAGTTTGACCAATGAATGGGGCGAAGTCTGGTATTATAAATACGATGCTCTTGGTCGACGCATTGAGAAAGCTTGTCTACAACGAAACACCAAAACCACTTACTTGTGGGATGGTGACCAAGTTGCTTATCAAGAAACGGAGAAACACGGTAAAACCGAAAGCCTGCGTCATTGCATATTCAATGGTTGGGAGCTGATTGCACAGCAGGACAGTTACTTTAAAACTGACTTGCGCAATCATCATAAAACTTGGACGCAAACCACAAACTACGCGGTCTGCCAGCCTAACGGTCAGCCACTTGCTTTGTTTAATCCTCAAGGTAAACGTACTTGGCGTAAAGCCCCAAGCAGCTTATGGGGTTTGCCATTGCTCGAAAGCTGGGAAAGCAAACAAGCTGAACCGTTAAATCCAAATCTACTCTTTGCTGGGCAATATTTTGACCGAGAAAGTGGATTAGCCTATAACCGTTTTAGATATTACGACCCTCAAAGTGGCTGTTATCTAAAATCTGACCCGATTGGGTTAGCGGGTGGTGAAGCGCCATATAGTTATGTGCATAATCCGATGGGATGGGTGGATCCGTTTGGGTTGGCTGTATGTCCAACTCTAAAGAAAAAACTACAAAATGTTGTTGATCAAGCGGTGGCTGATATAAAAGCGGACCCAAGCCTTGCAAAAGACTTAATGAGCAAAGGTAGTTATCGTCATCTAAAAGATCCTACTTCCAAATTATATTCAGCTAGTTTTGGCAAAGCAGTAGAACGAAGAGCTCGTGATATAATAAAAGACACTCCTGAATTAAAAGATTTGGTAACCCATACTGGACTTTCTAGAGGACCCTAATGGTCGATTTATATCTTCTCCTGATTTTTCTACCGCATCAAAAGGCATTTTTGATGTAACAACTAATGCAGGAAAAGCTGCACATGAAGCTAGATATGCTGCTAAAGGTTTATCAGATAAAGTTGGATATTTGCTATACGACGTTGATAAATCAATAATATTTTTAATAGGAATATTTTATGAAAGTTGACAACCATAAATTCTTTAAAAATAGATGTTTCAGAAGTTATTACTTCAGATAATAGTGAATTTAATAATGTTACATTTGATAATTGTGAAATTGGATTGAGTAATGATATAGATAATTTACCACATTTTAAAAAATGTAAAAATTTAATAATTGCTCTTTTTGTTTTTTTGTACTTTTTGGTCCTGCTATCTTTGAAAAAAAGTGGAGTTTAATAACATAAAAATTTGAAGATTACGGTATATTTTGGTCACCATTATTTAATAAAATAAAATTGAAAGGTAAATTTACTTCTTTTAGGTTAAACTCTAATGGATTCATGCTTGATAATAAACCTAAAAATTCAAGATAAACTAGATAATATTAGAGCTAAATTTTTATGAAAAAAAGTTGATTGGGCTTTAGATATATCAGAAGCAAAAGTTTTTCTTCTTTTTGATTACAATGGAATACCAGGTAAATTATTTATTCGTGATTCTGACACTCAATTCTTAATAACTAAAAAAAGATTTTTCATTCTTTAGAATTACTAGATAATTCTTTTTAAAGATAATTTTAGTTACCTTATGATGTATCTTGAAGATTTTATTGAAAGTAATGCCGAAGACATTGTTATTCCTGTTCCATTGGCCAAACCTAAAAAAATTTAGAGAACCGATACTAGAAGGATTAAGAGAGCTGAGAAGATTAGGGTTTGCTAAAAAAAGATTAGCGAGTACAATACTTAACTTCTTTTTAAAATAGATTCTATAAGACGTGGTCAAATTTTTTTGATGTTTTATTGAAAGAAACTTGTCCACTCTTTTTATATATCCACAATAAGAAAGTATTAAAATATCTCGAATAAATAATTGATATGAAAAATTTCAGAATTTAATTTATTAGTTAATGAAATTAAAATTGCAGTTACTCATTCAGTAAATGAGCTTTTTTTAAGAAACATCCAAATGAAGATTTTTACTATATTTCATTAATAACCTCAGGGGAAGCGCACTCGCCTATACTATCAGCTTGGTCTTACCAAGAACTGCATAAATTATCAGATAATGATAAAGAAGAACTTCTTATAAAAATGGTCTTATGCTGACTCCCCTATACAATGTATAAAAACAACTTTTTCCAGAAAGTGGAACAAATTTTTGAACTTCGTGATGCTGAAAATATAAATGAAAAAGATGAAAGTGTGGAATTTGATTTTAGAATCAATGCAATGGTTGAAGCTATGCATCAAGTAGATATCAGTGGTGTTTTTGGCACTGGAGATCCTAGATTAAACCTATTAATCAATGTTGAAGTAATGCCACCAGATGAAACAAATGTAATCCGTGCCAAAAAACTAAATCCTAAAAACTCTAAAATACTGCCAATATGGATAGAAGAGGCAGGCGAAGAATAATTTTTTAAACTCTCAAAAGAGCGTCCAATATTCTAGATTTTTTCAAATTTAAAACATTAGAAATAACTGACCTTCGCAATCATCACAAAACCTGGACGCAAACCACAAACTACGCGGTCTGCCAGCCTAACGGTCAACCACTTGCCTTGTTCAACCCTCAAGGTAAACGCACTTGGCGTAAAGCCCCAAGCAGTTTATGGGGTTTGCCTTTGCTCGAAAGCTGGGAAAGCAAACAAGCTGAACCGCTCAATCCAAATCTACTCTTTGCTGGGCAATATTTTGACCAAGAAAGTGGATTGGCATATAACCGCTTCCGCTACTATGACCAACAGAGCGGCTGTTATCTAAAATCTGACCCGATTGGTTTAGCGGGTGGTGAAACGCCATATAGTTATGTGCATAATCCGATGGGGTGGATTGACCCGTTTGGGTTGGCGAAATGTAATGTAATAAAAGCTTCTTCAAGAAAAAAAGCCATACAAAAAGCGAAAGAATTTTCTCAAGTACCTAGAGTTTCAAAAAGGAGGAAAAAGACATTCCTTTAGAGAAACTAAACTCCAGCAGTAGAGGTGCAAAATGGAATAGAATGAAAGCTGATGGTGCAAAAAAACTAGGTAGAGAGAATCCTAATGGGAAAAACTATTGGTTTGAACACCCAGAGGTCATCCTGATGCAGGTTTACCTGACATACCAAAACATCATGGAAGTGGTCATATCCATGCGGTAAATCCTAAAGGCGAAGAAATGATATTTACATGGTGATAATGAACATGAATATAATTTTTTTACATTTCCATTTAATGACTGGGATAATTTATTTATTGAAGATGAAAAAGCTTAATATCACTCCGATATGTCTATGCTCCCAAGGAGATTAGTAAGGATATTATGGAACGTTACAATTGGGACGATAAAGATATTGAAAAAGTTAATAGAATTACTTGGAGAAGTATACTTACTTGATATGGATTATATCAAATTAGTGGAAAAATAAAAAGTCTTATAAAAACAAGGTTTGTGCTTTTTATGATAGTAATTGTATAGATAAAGTTCAAGATTTAATAAATAAATTGAATATAAAAAAATATTAAAAACAAAAGAAATTAAATAAAAAAACTTGACATTGAAAAACCCTATAGAGGAAATAATCATAGAGAAGTCTATAAAAAAATTCTCAAATAAATAGTATGATAAAAAGAAGGATATAGTTTTATATATATACACAGATATATAAATAAAGGAGGGCTTATTATTATACTATTCACCAATAATGTAGATAAATTTATTCATAAATTAAATGCCATTAAACTTAAATCCTACATAGAACTAAACGATTGGTAATAAAAATTTATTACCCAGATTATGGATCACGTTTCCAATGTATGCCCTTATTTTATCCAGCAACCGCTCTTTAAAAACTAATTAATGCACACGCGTCAGGAGATGCGCGTGATCTTTGGGGAAAATCACCAAATAAAAAGGAGCAATTTATGCAAGATAAAAATCATTAGCGAAGCCATATATACAGAACTCATGGAGTCAAACTTAAAGTATTATGTAGTATCATTATCTGAACCAACAAATGCAGATAGATCTAATGACTTATATAGTGATATGAGAGAGCTTTTATCACAATTAACGACAGAACAACGCTCTGTAGTATTCTCATTTTTTAGAAATATTATAGTAGATACAGCCTCTACAATATTGGGAACAATAGATGGTGCTACATTTCCAGTTAATGCAGATGGAAATTATATTCTTAAATATAATAATGAGGAAATTCAAGGTTGTTTACAAGATTACTTCTTAGCAAAAGCTGAAGATGATAAATAAGTCACCTCTGCTGGTACACATTTCTCATATGTACCTTTATTTTATCACCCGACTGTTCTTTAAAAAGTAAAGTATCTCAAAGAAGTGCGGTCAAAATTTTGGTGTTTTTTTCAATCTGAAAAAAACTCTTGAAAAACTGACCGCACTTTTCTTACTTAATCGGCAATAAAATCAACCACCAAAGCACCTGAATCTTATCCTCCTCAATAATTTTAAGATAAAACCCTTTATTATCGTTGGAATGGTAATAATCAGTTAGAAAGTTTGACCAATGAATGGGGCGAAGTTTGGTATTATAAATACGACGCCCTTGGTCGACGCATTGAGAAAGCTTGTCCACAGCGAAACACCAAAACAACTTATTTGTGGGATGGTGACCAAGTTGCTTATCAAGAAACTGACCGCCATAACACATTAGAAAGCCAACGGCATAATGTATTCAATGGTTGGGAGCTGATTGCACAGCAAGACAGTTACTTTAAAACTGACCTTCGCAATCATCATAAAAACCCTGGACGCAAACCACAAACTACGCCGTCAGCCAGCCTAACGGTCAACCACTTGCTTTGTTTAATCCTCAAGGCAAACGCACTTGGCGGAAAGCCCCAAGTAGCTTATGGGGTTTGCCATTACTCGAAAGCTGGGAAAGCAAACAAGCTGAACCGCTTAACCCAAATCTACTTTTTGCCGGGCAATATTTTGACCAAGAAAGTGGATTGGCCTATAACCGTTTTAGATATTACGACCCACAAAGTGGATGTTATCTAAAATCCGACCCGATTGGATTAAATGGCGGTGAAACGCCTTATGCTTATGTGCATAATCCGATGGGGTGGGTGGATCCGTTTGGTTTAACAAGTTACACTCCTCCAAGTAAAAAATCTTCCTATTTTGCAAAAAGTAGAAAAGAAGCTTTGAGGAAAGCAAAACGTGATGCAAATATTCCTAGAACTCAACATCCATCAAAAGTTACTAGAGAGGATTTATTGGATTATGACCAGTTTGGTAAGAAAGTTCCAGTAGTAAGAGATGGGAAGGTTGTTCAAACTAGAAATTATCATTACACCAATGGTAATGGTGATCGTATCGTTATTCAAGAACATGGCATGGGACACTCAACAGCAATGCCAGGATCTGGTAGAGAGCCACATTTCAATGTTAGACCTATAACTAATACAAATACCGGCAGTTACCCTGGTACTTATGGACATTATAATTATAAGAAATAGGAGAATACTATGTTAGATATTACTGAAATTATTGAATCTTCAGTTTTTTTAAATAAACTCTATCCAAAATGGTATAGAAAAGTTATCAATACATAAAATTGATTTTATGACTAGCAGTTATGGGAGCTCATTAGTTTATATTTATACTAATCAAAAAACCACTAATTGACATGACAAAAATATGGAGTTTTTGGTCAAGATTATAATACTATCGTTATAGAATTGCAGTGCAGAATATCTGGAATAGAAATATACAACTCATCAAATAACAAATCATATTTACCAATTGAAATACATTGTAATGAAGACTCAGGGTACACTCTAAAGCAAGTTTGGAAAGATGGTAGAATTAAGTTTAATATTGATAATAAATTTATTTTTTTCAAAAAGTTACTGCTTATTTTGATGATAATAATTAAACAATATATAATAAGAAATGATAAATATTTTTTTATTTTTGTATTAAATTATCATTCATCTTCTCCCATATTGATATTATCTCGTCAACTAACCATACTTTCACAGCTCCAGATGGCAGTCAAATCGCCTTTGTGAGTAATGAAATGGCTTATTAACCCACGTTGTTTCCAGGTTAGCCAATATCAAACCCGTGAAAACTATCATTATGACCAAAACGGGTATATCATCCGACAATATAGAAAAAAATTAGAAAGAGATGTATGGAAAACAGGACAATCAGTTACTAATGGAAAACCTTGGAAAGTAAAAGATCTTGGTAGAGAAATCGGAGCAAGTGAAGGGAAATCCAGTCAATGGATGAGGGTTGAAATGAGTTCAAATACCATACACGGACATCCAATATCTAAAGCAGAATTTATGAGATTAATAAAATGAAAAATCGAGAAATTATTCAAGAACAGTCCTTTTTAAAAATAACATTTAATGATTTAATTATTGATGAAAATAAGGAAATTTTTGAACAATTAGATTACTTAAAAAGAAGACTTATTTCAAGCAGAATATAAAAAAATGAAATTCTTGATATTGGTTGGTATCCATCTTTTAATAAAAAAATGAGAATTTTGTTATATCTGTTATTAAAGACTTTGATTGGGAAAACCCTGTATTTAAGAAAGAAGTAAGAGAGATTGAAGAGCTTCTAAGGTGTATTAAAGAAGTATTAGCTAGATATTAGTAGTCCTCTGCTAACACGCATCACCTAATATTTACCATTATCTTATCAACTCACTGTTCTTTAAATATCCCTAAAAGTGCGGTTGGAATTCGAAGTGTTTTATACCCAAAAACCTCTGAAAAACTGACCACACTTTTTTTCACTTTATCAACAACAAAATCAGATAAAAATTTAATGAGGCTGTAAGACAAATAAAAAAAGTGTTTTAATTCACTAGGAGCATTCAAATGAATAAAACAACATTACTAGATAAAGGTTTTGACTTAAATAAACCAGCTGATATAAGCGCAATACAGAACATAATGGAGAAGTATGATTTCACGATCCCTCCTTCATATGTAGATTTTCTACTTATATCTAATGGATTGTATGCCGAGCACTTTGTTCTATTAGAACTTGAAGAAATTTTTCAACGGAATAAAGACTACGAAATAGATTTGTACCTTCCCGAATATATTATGATAGGGGATGATAACGGTGGTGTTGCAATTCTCATGGAGTTTAAAACAGGAAATATATATGCTAATGGGTTAGGTTCTCTATTGCCAGAAGATCTTAAATTTCAATCTAAAAGCCTGGAAGAGTTTTTATTAAATGAAAATCCTTCAGTTCGATATTAGCCATAGCTAGTATACGTATCCCCATATGATGGCGCACGTCTCCAACGTGTGCCTTTTTCTATCCGCTCACTGTTCTTTAAAAACTAAAAAATAGCCCATAAAAGTGCGGTTAAAATTCTAAGTGTTTTTCAATCTGAAAAACATCCGAAAAACTAACCGCACTTTTTCTATTTTCCAGTCACTCCAACCTTGGCTTTATTCTCAATCAGCAATTCAATGAAATGAATCTGCCGATTCGTCAGCGTGCGGGTTATGAGCCAACACATCACTTTGATAGCCAAGCATTAAAACAAACGGGTATTGATAGCCCTATTTTTGCTGAGCTAAATCGTACCTATCAATATGATAAAGCCTTAAATACCATTGCCGCTAATGATGAAATTGAATCCTTGAGATTTGTGGTTAATGGTAATAATCAAATCACCCAAGTGGTTAGCCAATATCAAACCCGTGAAAACTATCACTATGACCAAAGTGGTTATATTAGTCGACAGTATATTCAGTCAGATGATTATCGTTACAATGGACAAATTAAAATTGATAACCTGGATTTGTACCAACAAGGCAATAAACTCAATCGTATTGGCAATGATTATTACAGCTATGATAAAGCAGGTCGATTAGTAAAGAAAACCGCCATTAAAGACGGTTTTAGGGGGAAAACCCTTTATTATCGTTGGAATGGTAATAATCAGTTAGAACGTTTGACCAATGAATGGGGCGAAGTCTGGTATTATAAATACGACGCCCTTGGTCGACGTATTGAAAAAGCTTGTCCGCAACGGAACACCAAAACCACTTATTTGTGGGATGGTGACCAAGTTGCTTACCAAGAAACTGAGCGTCATAACACACTAGAAAGCCAACGGCATAATGTATTCAATGGTTGGGAGCTGATTGCACAGCAGGACAGTTACTTTAAAACTGACCTTCGCAATCATCATAAAACTTGGACGCAAACCACAAACTACGCGGTCTGCCAGCCTAACGGTCAGCCACTTGCCTTGTTCAATCCTCAAGGTAAACGCACTTGGCGTAAAGCCCCAAGTAGTTTATGGGGTTTGCCTTTACTCGAAAATTGGGAAAGCAAACAAGCTGAACCGTTAAATCCAAATCTACTCTTTGCCGGGCAATATTTTGACCAAGAAAGTGGATTAGCGTATAACCGTTTTAGATATTACGACCCACAAAGTGGATGTTATCTAAAATCTGACCCGATTGGATTAGCGGGTGGTGAAACGCCTTATGCTTATGTGCATAATCCTATGGGGTGGGTGGATCCGTTTGGGTTGGCTGGGTGTGGAATAGGTAAAAGCTTAACCGTTAGTAAACCTAAAATTCTTTCAGATAAAAGCCTTACAAATGCAGAAAAAAAATATCTCGAAAGACAATTTGCCAAAAAACAAAATGCTCTTAATCGAGCAGCAAAAAGAGGGGAATTGGTTTGGTCGCCAAATACTCATGATGTGAGAATCTCTTCTCTACAAAGTTCATATAGAAAAGCAGTTGCTGAACGATATGAAAGAATGTTTGGAAAAAAACCAGATCTATCAAAATTAAATGCAGATCACCCAATTGACTTAATAGTTGGAGGTTCCCCTACTCAAAAACTTCAAATGCTTCATGAATCTATAAATAAAAGTGTAGGTAGTGCATTGAAAAAAATGCAGGAAGAAAAAGCAGGTCTAAAAACCTGGAGATTTAATCAGTGAAATAATTTTTTTAAATAGGATGAATTATGATTAATACAAAGTTCTCTATTATGACGGATACATCAACATTATCAATTTTTGATTTAGAATCACTTAAACATCGTGTAGAAGACACTCCTGATTGGTGGAGTATTCCGAAAGATGAAATAGATGAAATAAATAAAGGAAATGTGATATTCCTAAACCTTGGTGAAGATGGGACTTATAACATAGAACTCTGCAATACTCTAGAAGAGGATTTCATGTCTTTATTTATAAATGTACCATCAGGTTCTGTTTTCATAGGGGCTGGGGAAGACACAACTGGGGGTGATTTAGAACCAGATGACTCAGAATATATTTCTGGCAAAATTTTTAGATATTCCTATCGGAAAAATATGAAATCAGATTTAATAAACTTGATAGAAATATAAAAAAATCATGTTTCTAAAAAGTCAAAAGAAATACCAATAACATTAGCGACTCAGTTAGAATCTAATCATTTTACATGATGACATATATATTCATATATTATTAGCCAACAACTCTTTAAGAAAGAAAAATTTTTGACCACTCTTTTTATCCATAGTGAGGATAGTTACTTACCTCTAAAATATTAACCAAAGACGGTTTTAGGGGGAAAACCCTTTATTATCGTTGGAATGGTAATAATCAGTTAGAAAGTTTGACCAATGAATGGGGCGAAGTTTGGTATTATAAATATGATGCCCTTGGTCGACGTATTGAAAAAGCTTGTCCGCAACGAAACACCAAAACCACTTACTTGTGGGATGGCGACCAAGTTGCTTATCAAGAAACGGAGAAACACGGTAAAACCGAAAGCCTGCGTCATTGCATATTCAATGGTTGGGAACTGATTGCACAACAGGACAGTTACTTTAAAACTGACCTGCGCAATCATCATAAAAACTTGGACGCAAACCACAGACTATGCGGTCTGCCAGCCTAACGGTCAACCACTTGCCTTGTTCAACCCTCAAGGCAAACGCACTTGGCGTAAAGCCCCGAGCAGTTTATGGGGGTTGCCTTTGCTCGAAAGCTGGGAAAGCAAACAAGCCGAACCGTTAAATCCAAATCTACTCTTTGCTGGGCAATATTTTGACCAAGAAAGTGGATTGGCTTATAACCGATTTAGATATTATGACCCACAAAGTGGCTGTTATCTAAAACCCGACCCGATTGGATTAGCTGGCGGTGAAACGCCTTATGCTTATGTGCATAATCCGATGGGGTGGATGGATCCGTTTGGGTTGGCGAGGTGTCTAAATCAAGCTGCACGGAAAAGATTGAGAACAGATGTTTATAACGCTCAAAGACCTTCAGCTAAACGACATGCAACAAAACATATAAATGCAAAAACAGCAGAACAAGCTAAAGAGCTTAGTTTGGGAAAAGGAACTTTAGACCGTAGTCCCGAAGCTAGCTATCTACCTGAATTCTCAAGTAAAGTTGCAGGATTTGAAAAACAAGCTGCATATGGCGCTATTAGAAATGGGCATGTATTCGATCATGGTGGAACTCGATTTATGTTCTATAAAAATCCAACTGGTGCTATTGGATATAATGGTGGTAAAGCTACAGACTGGGTTCGAATTGAAATGACAAATGCACCAATACCAACCATACATAGCTTTCCAGCTTCGCTTGAACAGGTTATAAAATATATACCAGGAGCTAAATAAATGAGTGATTTGTGGAAAAAAATTCAACCTTTGCGAGTCGCTAACGGTTGGACAATTGATCTTAATAACCTATACGACATAGAGCTAACTCAAGAAAATATTGGTTGGTTTTGTGGGGAGTTTTTATTATCCGGCAGTAACCATTCTAAGAAAATTTGTTTTGATGCATCCTTTGAACCAGAAGGTGATATTAATGGAGGATTTGTTGTTAAGTTTTTTTCAATGTACTACGATAAAAAACTCAATAACTTTGAGCTCAATGAGTTTTTAGGTACTTTCGAAACGAAAGACAAGAGTGACTTTATTAATACCATTGAAAGGTTTATGTTTACGTTAGAGTTGCCAACTTTAATTAAAAGAACTGTATTAGATTAGCCTGCCTTAGATGGCGCATGTTTACAACGCGTGTCTTATTTTATCTACTACAGTTCTTTAAAAAAATAACCCATAAAAAGCGGTCAAAAATTCTAAGTGTTTTTTTCAATCTGAAAAACATCCGAGAAACCAACCGCACTTTTCACCGCGCCAGATGGCAGCCAAACCGCCTTTGTGCGTAATGAATATGGCTTATTAACCCACGTTGTTTCCAAAGCAACCAAGCAAAATTCGGCACAAGCTCAACTTCAAGCGGCTTATCGTTATGACCCTCATCATCGCTTAATCGAAACACAAGATGCCGAGCAACGCCGCATTCAGCTTTCTTATAATAATGAAGACCAAATCAGTCGCTTACAAACCGCAAGCGGTAAACATTGGCATTATGGCTATACTCATCATCAAAAGCTCACACAAATCAATCGACCAAACGCAAGTCAGGAAAGCCAAGTTTATGACCGACACGGCAACCTAACCAAATACACCGATGCTAACGGTGTGGTGTGGCAATTAAAATACGGTGCATTTGACTTACTCATTGAGAAAATCGACGGTGAAGGCCATGTATGGCGTTATGACTATGACAAAGACAGTTTAAAACTAAGCAAAGTCATCAACCCAAAAGGAGAACAATATACCTACGCTTTTAATGCTGACGGACAAGTTGAAGTTGAAACAGATTTTGCGGGCAATATCTGGCATTACACTTATGATGCTAACAGAGCGTTAAATACGCTTACCGATGGCGAAGGGCATCAAACGCAATACACATACAATGCTAACGGACAATTAATTCAACTCACTACTGTTGATGATGTGATTAGCTATACCTATGATAACGCGGGTCGAGTAACACAAATTCAATCCACAGACAGCACATTAACCTATGTATATGATATCAATGACCGGGTCATTGAAGAATCACAAAACAGTCATAAAATCTACCGCACTTTTGATGACATCAATCAAACCGTGACTCGTGTGCTTTATCCAGCTGGTCAAGATAAGCCTATCACTACCCGATTCAAATATAATAATCTGGGCGAATTGGTAGAACTACAATTGCCAAATTGGGAAAATGAATCCCAACAAACGGATATCCAAGAAAAAGAACCCCATACACTCCATTTCCTTTACGATAACGAAGGTAATGAAATCAGTCGCCAAAGCAACCTTGGCTTTATTCTCAATCAGCAATTCAATGAAATGAATCTGCCGATTCGTCAGCGTGCTGGTTATGAGCCAACACACCATTTTGATAGCCAAGCATTAAAACAAACGGGTATTGATAGCCCTATTTTTGCTGAGCTAAATCGTACCTATCAATATGATAAAGCCTTAAATACCATTGCCGCTAATGATGAAATTGAATCCTTGAGATTTGTGGTTAATGGTAATAACCAAATCACTCAAGTGGTTAGCCAATATCAAACCCGTGAAAACTATCATTATGACCAAAACGGGTATATCAGCCGACAATATATTCAAGCTGATGATTATCGTTACCATGATGACCACCATGGACAAATTAAAATTGATAACCTGGATTTATACCAACAAGGCAATAAACTCAATCGTATTGGCAATGATTATTACAGCTATGATAAAGCAGGTCGATTAGTAAAGAAAACTGCCATTAAAGACGGTTTTAGGGGAAAAACCCTTTATTATCGTTGGAATGGTAATAATCAGTTAGAAAGTTTGACCAATGAATGGGGCGAAGTCTGGTATTATAAATACGACGCCCTTGGTCGACGTATTGAAAAAGCTTGTCCGCAACGGAACACCAAAACCACTTATTTGTGGGATGGTGACCAAGTTGCTTACCAAGAAACTGAGCGTCATAACACACTAGAAAGCCAACGGCATAATGTATTCAATGGTTGGGAGCTGATTGCACAGCAGGACAGTTACTTTAAAACTGACCTTCGCAATCATCATAAAACTTGGACGCAAACCACAAACTACGCGGTCTGCCAGCCTAACGGTCAACCACTTGCTTTATTTAACCCTCAAGGCAAACGCACTTGGCGTAAAGCCCCAAACAGTTTATGGGGGTTGCCTTTGCTCGAAAGTTGGGAAAGCAAACAAGCTGAGCCGCTTAACCCAAACCTACTCTTTGCCGGGCAATATTTTGATCAAGAAAGTGGATTAGCCTATAACCGCTTCCGCACTACGACCCACAAAGTGGCTGCTATCTAAAATCAGACCCGATTGGGTTGAATGGTGGTGAAACGCCTTATGCTTATGTGCATAATCCGATGGGATGGATTGATCCGTTTGGGTTGGCGAAATGTAATGTAATAAAAGCTTCTTCAAGAAAAAAAGCCATACAAAAAGCGAAAGAATTTTCTCAAGTACCTAGAGTTTCAAAAGGAGGAAAAGACATTCCTTTAGAGAAACTAAACTCCAGTAGTAGAGGTGCAAAATGGAATAGAATGAAAGCTGATGGTGCAAAAAAACTAGGTAGAGAGAATCCTAATGGGAAAAACTATTGGTTTGAACACCCAGATGGTCATCCTGATGCAGGTTTACCTGACATACCAAAACATCATGGAAGTGGTCATATCCATGCGGTAAATCCTAAAGGCGAAGAAATGATATTTACATGGTGATAATGAGCATGAATATAATTTTTACATTTCCATTTAATGACTGGGATAATTTATTTATTGAAGATGAAAAGCTTAATATCACTCCGATATGTCTATGCTCCCAGGAGATTAGTAAGGATATTATGGAACGTTACAATTGGGACGATAAAGATATTGAAAAAGTTAATAGAATTACTTGGAGAAGTATACTTACTTGATATGGATTATATCAAATTAGTGGAAAAATAAAAAGTCTTATAAAAACAAGGTTTGTGCTTTTATGATAGTAATTGTATAGATAAAGTTCAAGATTTAATAAATAAATTGAATATAAAAAAATATTAAAACAAAAAGAAATTAAATAAAAAAACTTGACATTGAAAAACCCTATAGAGGAAATAATCATAGAGAAGTCTATAAAAAAATTCTCAAATAAATAGTATGATAAAAAGAAGGATATAGTTTTATATATATACACAGATATATAAATAAAGGAGGGCTTACTATTATACTATTCACCAATAATGTAGATAAATTTATTCATAAATTAAATGCCATTAAACTTAAATCCTATATAGAACTAAACGATTGGTAATAAAAATTTATTACCCAGATTATGGATCACGTTTCCAATGTATGCCCTTATTTTTATCCAGCAACCGCTCTTTAAAAAAACTAATTAATGCACACGCGTCAGGAGATGCGCGTGATCTTTGGGGAAAAATCACCAAATAAAAAAAGGAGCAATTTATGCAAGATAAAAATCATTAGCGAAGCCATATATACAGAACTCATGGAGTCAAACTTAAAGTATTATGTAGCATCATTATCTGAACCAACAAATGCAGATAGATTCTAATGACTTATATAGTGATATGAGAGAGCTTTTATCACAATTAACGACAGAACAACGCTCTGTAGTATTCTCATTTTTTTAGAAATATTATAGTAGATACAGCCTCTACAATATTGGGAACAATAGATGGTGCTACATTTCCAGTTAATGCAGATGGAAATTATATTCTTAAATATAATAATGAGGAAATTCAAGGTTGTTTACAAGATTACTTCTTAGCAAAAGCTGAAGATGATAAATAAGTCACCTCTGCTGGTACACATTTCTCATATGTACCTTTATTTTATCACCCGACTGTTCTTTAAAAAGTAAAGTATCTCAAAGAAGTGCGGTCAAAAATTTTGGTGTTTTTTTCAATCTGAAAAAAACATCCGAAAAACTAACCGCACTTTTTCTATTTTCCAGTCACTCCAACCTTGGCTTTATTCTCAATCAGCAATTCAATGAAATGAATCTGCCGATTCGTCAGCGTGCAGGTTATGAGCCAACACATCACTTTGATAGCCAAGCATTAAAACAAACAGGCATTGATAGCCCAACCTTTGCTGAGCTGAATCGTACCTATCAATATGATAAAGCCTTAAATACCATTGCGGCGAATGATGAAATTGAATCCTTGAGATTTGTCGTTAATGGTAATAATCAAATCACCCAAGTGGTTAATCAATATCAAACCCGTGAAAACTATCATTATGACCAAAACGGTTATATCAGCCGACAATATATTCAAGCTGATGATTATCGTTACCATGATGACCACCATGGACAAATTAAAATTGATAACCTGGATTTATACCAACAAGGCAATAAACTCAATCGTATTGGCAATAATTATTACAGCTATGATAAAGCAGGTCGATTAGTAAAGAAAACCGCCATTAAAGACGGTTTTAGGGGGAAAACCCTTTATTATCGTTGGAATGGTAATAATCAGTTAGAAAGTTTGACCAATGAATGGGGCGAAGTTTGGTATTATAGGTATAGCGTCTTAGATGTATGAAAGTACCTCTCATTCCAAGGGATTAATTAGGTTATACCATAGTATATTGGAGTTAAGAATGGGAAAAATATATTCCAGAAAAATATTGAAAAAGAAATTTTTATCTATAAATTGGTTCTCACAACTAGGTGAGCCAATAACTAAAGATAATGTATTCATTGAAAAAAACTTAAGTAAAGTTAATGAACTTATTAGTTCAATAGAATGGGAAAAATATTACTTTAGAAGAAAGTAATAATATGAGGGTTTACCTTCACAATAAAAATTTCACTCAAAGAACTAAAGGAGTGGAACATTATTGCCGAAGAGGGAAGATATTTTATTAATCAAAAAAATCATTCCTGTAATCCCTGAAATAGAAGGTATAAATAAAGATTGTTTAATCAATGATATTAGTTGGAACTTACTACATTTCATAATTGAAGAACATTACAAGAAGAAAAAAATCATCAAAACTCATTTTTAGAGAACTATTTGAGCTATATCGTCTCGGTCACCTACCTTGTGGATGGAGCAATTATCCACATGGAAAAAAATTATTGCTCTTTGAACAATCAATAATTCAAATCCCAGGAAACCACTTATACCACTTACCTTTAACTGATTTTGGGTGATTTTGTTTTAAGAACTGATAAAACTGGGTGAAGTTATTATTAAAAATCGTATCCTTTGGCACAAACCGATAAAGTCGTTTTCCTTCAGGTGTTTTAATGAGCATAAACCAATATTTCTGATAATTGACAGAAAGACCACTCTTATCTAAAAGCTAACAAATCTTCAAATTGGTAGTGATGAAGTAGTGTTCTTGCACTAAAGACAAAAATACCTTTGGAATTGAAATAATAACGCTCAGCGCTAAATATTTTCCCACAACTAAAAGGAATGAGTTTTTCACCTTCAAATTCTTGATTCCCTCTAGTTTGTAGAAAACGTATAAATGGAATGACAGTAAAAGAAGACAAAAAGTAGAAGAACAACAAATAAAAACTAAAATTTCCATAAGTATTAAATTCTTTTACATAAAGGTTAAAAACTCACATAAAAACAACCGCACTTTATAACAAATGCGGTTATTTTTTTAAAACTTAAAAATAAAGGACTACCACCAGCCAAGTAGTTTCATCCATAATCCACCCACACCAAAACCAAATAGCTAATGAAAGAATAGATGCAACAAAGCTCACGCCCCACCATTGACCGGTTGAGTTATAACCTGAACCGTATAAAGCAGGGCCAGGACCACCGGCGTATTGTGTTAAACTCATGGATAATGTTGAGGTGTAACCTAAACCAATTGCAGCAATGATTGGTGGTGTACCCACAGCAATAGCCGCAGCCACGAAAGCGAGATACATTGCGGAAATATGCGCCATGGCTGAAGCAAAGAAATAGCGGGTATAGAAATACACCAACACTAAAATAGTAAAGGCAATTGGCCAGCTGAAACCACCCACAGATGAAGAAATGTGGGTAGAAATCCAAGTGATTGCACCGTATTTATTGAGTGCATTTGCCATCATCACCAATACCGCAAACCAGAACATCGTATCCCATGCGGTGGTTTCTGCTACGATATTTTTCCAGCTCATAATATTGGTTAATAATAAAATCACTAAACCGATAAACGCTGAAATTGTTGCAGGGATATGGAAGACTAAATCACCCACCGTCCAAAGGAATAAAAGAAGGATAAAGTCTAGGGCAAGAATCCATTCCGCTTTGCTCATTGGGCCCATGCTTTTTAATTCTTCACGTGCCATTTCTGCCATTTTAGGCGTATCTTTTAATTCTGGCGGATAAATTAAATACACAAAATAAGGCAAGACGATCAAGCTCACAATACCCGGTACGATCGCCCCTAAGAACCATGTCATCCAAGTGATTTCACACCTTGGCTTTTCGCGAGTTCTGCAATTAACGGGTTACCCGCCATGGCGGTTAAGAACATGGTACAAATAATGGTATCGATTTGAGAGACAGCAATCGCTAAGAAAGCACCTGCACGACGAGCAGTTGGACCCGGTTTGGACTCATATGCATCGGCAATAGATTGCATAATAGGGTACATAATACCGCCCCCACGCGCAGAAGCTGAAGGAATACCCGGACCAATAACAACATCAGCCAACGCCATACCATAGGCCACACCCATCATTTTTTTACCAAAACGACCAACGAAGTACAGCGCGATACGTTTACCTAAACCGGTTTTAATCACCGCGCGAGATAAAAACATAGCAATAGCAATCAACCAAATTGTGCCGTTTGCAAAACCGGATAACATGCCGACATCACCTTGTTTTGGCGAAATTGGCGTAAGCCCAGTCAAGCCACTAATCACTAAGGCAACTAGCGTTGCAGCACCCATAGGCATTGCTTTAGCGATAATAGCCACAATGGTTGCCACAAACAGTGCTAGCATTCCCCATGCTTTTGCGGATAAGCCTTCTGGCGTTGGGATTAACCAAATCCCTAAACCAACGATGACGGCAATCAGTAGCCCTTGCCATTTAAAGCCAAGTTTAACTTCTACTGCTGGAATTTTACTTTCCATAGGATAACTCCTAGATAAATGAACAAAAAATAATTCATCACGTATAACGACCGTGACGCAATCGATTAAATAGCGATCACAAAGATACCACTTATTTAGTATGAGTAAAGATTTAAGAGATGTTTTTTTAATAAAATTTGATGAAAAACTTGATGCAGATTAAAAAAAC
>BNJS01001284.1_pt1 | contig 27228 bp, 23 predicted proteins | sample 8540461 | NCBI WGS metagenome assembly BNJS01 (sample SAMD00202454, study PRJDB9452) | human saliva metagenome | isolation source: human saliva | place: Japan | reverse complement strand
TGGTTACGTATTGCTGGCACCCTGGCTTTACCCGTTTATCTGGCACCGGTTTTACACCTCTGGGTGGGGCGCGATTGAGCATCGCACGCCAGCATTGAGGTACTTTTGGGCGCGCCGTCAGGCTTCTGAGAACTATAGTATTCCCCAGGGTATCCGTCTGAAAATGGTACGTCTGTGCCGGTTATTCCCGCCCTGATGACCCCGAAGACAGGCGCGGCTTCTCAGCGCTATGGCTGCAAGCGCGGTCTATGAGCAGATTGCGCATGCGTTTGTGCATTTGACCGACGGAAAACCCGATCAAGAAATGCCGAGGTACTGAATCTGCCTGAGGTGCACTGTGCGGGAAGCAGGTGCTGATGGGCGGTGTACAGGAGCCCGACCTGCCTGATCCGCAGGATCCAAAGGGGCAGGTTACGATGAAAATCGAACAGCTCAAAAGCATTACGGGCTGGATATTGGTCGAGAATTTCCGCGCCTGCGAACCTGAGCAGCTTGCTTCAGGAAAATAAATTTATAGCCAGTTTGACTGGTAGATTGTGCACCGTTTCTGGAACCGGCGGCGGGTGAAAGATAACCCGCAGATCCGTGCTGACCGCCGACTTACCTTTGACCCTTTCACGGCAAAACAGTATCCGCTGGCATCCGAGCACCGCCGAACGCACCGAGAATCGTGACATTATTGCGGCCTGGTCAGCGGCGTACGGGTGGAGAGCGTGCCGCTTTAACGTGGCACGCGGATCAGCTGGGTTTTCACGATCTCGATAAATCCTACCAGCCCCACCGACGAGGGAAGCCCAGCAGATCTGGATTGGGAGCATGATCGATCTGCTTCTTTGCCTTTGCACAGCGCGCTGTTACCCCGGCAGCGGTTCCTGCGAAACCGAGTATATGTCGGCATCCACCCTCATTGCTTTGGTCGGAGGATAAAGAGACGGTTCTGAGCCTGCCTGGTGCGTCCGCACCGATGCAGCCATCTGCGGCAGCGCGGCAGGGTACACTTTTCCACGCCTGCTGAGGAGTACTTCGGGACGAAACTAGTCGATCATAATGGCGACGAACCCTCGTTTATAGAAGAGATGACGATCTCACGGCAGCCCTGGACCTTGATAAACCGCGCGACACTCCTTGCGAGAGCGAACGCTTCCCGCACCATCTGGCGCGCCGAGTCATCCGTGGGCGGAAACTCACGCCGGCGGGCGCGAACATCTCGCGGGCGTATTGATGCGCTCTCCGCCGCACCGGAACAGACACTAACGCCGACGGCAATTCCTCCAGGAGCAGGAACACTGGGATCCCGTGGACTGGAAAACCGGGCGTAAACCTTCCGCACACGCGATGCGGCAGAGCGCATCCAGCCGCGGCTGTACCGGCCTCGCCTTCGCCAAAATGGCACAGGAGAGACCCCAACGAGTGCACGCGGCGTCTTCTACTAAGTTGGCTCGACCAGACCGTGGACACCCGACATCGCCGGCGGCTCTGCAGAACGAACAGCAGCTTTGAACGCACTATCTCCCCGTGCCGGATGGGGCGAAGATCTCGTAAGCACTGCGGCAGCCGGCCTCCACGCATCATAGCAGAGGCGCGAGTGAGAGCAAACCGGAACATATCCTTTAGTCGCAACGTGGACAGAAGGCTGGAGATCGCCACCCAACAGGGTGCTGTCCCAGCCTATCTTCAATCTATCGTTTTCTACTCTAGGCTTCGTCGTCAACACAACCTGTGGGAATATTCTTCTCTCCTCTGCCTCGAGCATCCACCGGTCGCGCAGACCATCCCAGCACATCCAAAAGCATGGCGACGGCATGCTGCACAATATCGTCATCGCCGATCTCAGCACCGTGTCGCGCCAACCACTGGGCAAAACGCGTAAAATTCCGCATAGGCGCAGTGCGCCCGCTGAATCAAATGCTCATCCCGGCCTCGGGGACGCATCTGCCGCTGGTAAGCATCCAACACACTGCAGTAGCCCTGATCGGAACAAGAGAACATGCCACGCAAAATCTTGGGGCAGGGTCTCCCAGACTGAAACATCAGACCAACCGGTCACCTCAACAATCTCTCTTTGCGCCGTCACGAACCAGGTTATCTTTGAGTTCGCGTCACTCATGAATCACGTGAGCCTGGAAACCGCCACGTGGAAACGAGGAGCCGAACGCGAACCAATGTGCCAACAGATCTCGCAGTGAATCTTGCCGGTTTGCGCCACACGCTCAAGCTCAACACGCGGCGGCGGCGAATCTCCTCAAATTATACGAGGGCAAGCCCGCCTCAAACACCAGATCGTGCGGCATCGTGTGCAGAGTCGCCAAGATTTTACCGAGAGAAACAGCCAGGTTATCTTGACCTTCTGCCGTATGACCGTTCTGCGCCGCAAGGTCATCAACCTCATAAGAGGTACCGAATATGCGTGTAAATGAAAACGCTGCCGTCCTGATAGGGCACGGTACCCACCACGGTCGGCACCTGGAAAAGGCAGGCGAGCACGAGACCGTAAAAGACTGAGGTGCCCGCCCAAGCCGCATGCTGGCATCGGGGCGACGAGGAGATACGTACACTCCAGCGACGATTGGTCAGATCCACAATAATAGCTGAGTCAAACTCGGCGGTGTCGTCAAGAACGGCGGATGCGCCCACAGGGTAAATTCCCGGCACACCCGCTGACACAATGGCGGCAAGCTGAAGAGGCGTTAAAGTCACCCTCTTAGGGTATCAAATGAGTCCTCATGAGGTTCGGCACGTCCCGCCCTCGCACATTTCTCGCGTGCGATCGCCGAAAAACCCGGGTCACGCAGCAATAAACACGGAATAAAGATACTCCCTACCTGGGCATGCCGATACTAACCCGCCGCAGACAGACCCCACCTACAAAGGTACAATAGTAACCAGCGTGTGAACATCCGCAGAGCACCAGGAGAGGGGCGTTATGCCAGCACAGGGCGCCGGAGCATCCAGACAGCAAGCTCTCTTCGGCATACCCGCCCAAAAATCATCCCCGACTCGCTCCCAAACTCCACAGGCACCGGCGACCGTACCCTCACCAGCAGCCTGCAACAAAATCACGCTACGCCCCAGCTTTCCCCGAAGACATCCTCGCGGGTCCTCGACGAAGACCAACGCCGGGTCGCCTCCGAACTCAACGGCGCGATGCGCGTACTCGCAGGCGCCGGAACCGGCAAGACCCGCGCTATCACCCACCGTATCGCCTACGGAATCGCCTGCGGAAAATACGTTCCCCAACGCGTTATGGCTCTCACCTTCACCACCCGCGCGGCAGAAGAAATGCGCGCTTCGGCTGCGTCCCTCGGTGCCGGTGGAGTCCAAACCCGAACCTTTCATTCCGCAGCGCTGCGCCAACTCAGGTATTTTGGCCCAGCGCTATCGGCGGTTCATTCCCCGATATCGTCAAACATAAAGCCGGTTTAATCACCGAAGCTGCCCAGCGCCTGCGCATGAGCGTCGACCGGGCACTTGTACGCGACATTGCGGCAGAAATCGAGTGGGCAAAAGTCAGCCTGTTCACCCCCGACACCCCTCACGCCGCACCTGCACCAGCGCAACCTGCCCTCCGGAATAACCCCGCAGAACATGGTGCGGCTCTTCCGCGCCTACGAAGATCCTCAAAGATGAAAGGAACCTCATCGACTTTGAGGATGTTCTGCTCCTGACCGTCGGCATCATCGAAGATGACGATGCAGCTCGCTGCCACCATCCGTGAACAGTACCGACATTTCGTGGTAGACGAATATCAGGGATGTCTCGCCCCTCCAACAGCGCCTTCTCGACGCCTGGCTGGGGAGCGCGACGATTTATGCGTCGTGGGCGATGCCTCGCAGACCATATACTCGTTTACCGGCGCCACCAGTCGGCACCTCCTGGAATTTCCGCGACGGTACCGGGGCGCACACACGGTACGGCTCACCCTGAGACTACCGCCTCGCACAGCCAAGTGGTCGAACTGGCAAACCGACTCCTAGCGGCACGGCAGACCGCGCCCGGACTCCACCGAATTCTCCTGGGCACCCCCGCTCAAACTCATTTCCCAGCGCGGACCGGGGAGTCGAAAGCCAATGGTTCGGATATACGGATGACGAACGTGAAGCCGAAGGCATTGCCGAACAAATCCAGGATCTCCTCGAAAAAGATGGCGTTCCGGCATCAGAAATCGCGGTGCTTTTCCGCACTAACGGGCAGTCCGGGCTTCTGGAGGCGGCGCTCGCCGATCGCGGTATTCCGTATCAGTTACGCGGAGCTGAGCAATTCTTCGATCGTCCTGAGATCAAGCAAGCGATGCTTGCCCTGCGAGCGTCGGCAAAATCAACGGACGGTTCCGAGAACGTGCCCCGTTATGTGCGTGAAGTGCTGGAACCTTTGGGATACACCGAAAAAGCGCCCCAGTCCGCTGGCGCTGTACGCCAAAAATGGGAGTCTCTTGCCGCAATCGTCTCGATGGTTGATCATCTGGAAGCTACCCGCATCGAAGACATCGCTCAAGCGGAGGCCGCAGGGGCTCCGGTTCCGCATCGCCTTACCGTACACGATGTCGTTGCAACGCTTGCGCACCGTCTTGCCACCCAGGATGCTCCCGTCATGGAAGGCGTCACGTTAGCCTCTTTGCACTCTGCGAAGGGCTTGGAATGGGATGCGGTCTTCCTCTGCGGTTTAAATGAGGGACTTATGCCCATTACCTTCGCTCAAACCTCCGACGAAATCGATGAAGAACGCCGCCTGCTTTATGTGGGGATTACACGTGCCCGCAAATACCTGTGGTTCACATGGTCGGATTCACGGACCGCCGGTGGGCGGGGAAAACGCCGTCGTTCCCGCTTCCTGGATGATATTGACCCGTCCCGTCAATCCGCCCGACACAGCTAAATAATATCTGCGCACTCGCGGAGAATTACGATCATAAGACACCGTACCTAACGCTCATGATAGGGCAGCATATGATGGCACGACAGAAAGTCCGACAGCACCACGAAGTTATTCCGGCGACCGCATCCACCCCGGAAATCCTGGTGGTGCGTTCGTCTCGCCGCCGCAGAACCGTCAGTGCCCAGCCGCAGGAAGATGGAAGTATTCGCCTGTTGGTTCCCGGGGCGAGTACGGATGCGCAAATCCGCGAATATCTGGAAAGCCTGATTCCCCGCGTGCAACGGAAACAGCGGGAGACTTCTCGGCGGCGCCGCATTTTTGCGTCTGATGATTACTTGACGGAGCGTGCTCGTGCTCTGGCTGCAAGGTATCTGTCCGAGCTCGTGCCCGAGAAATTTCCCAATTCTATCCGTTGGGTCTCGAATCAGCGTAAACGGTGGGGATCTGCCACACCGACTCAGGGCACCATCCGTATTTCCGATGATCTTCAGGGAGCCCCCGAATACGTGGTTGACTCCGTGGTCTACCACGAACTTTGTCACTTCGTGGAACTTCACCATAACGCCCGTTTTCGCACTCTAGAAGCCCGGTTCCCTGACCTTGATAAGGCACGGGCATTCCTGGCGGGTATGGAATTTATACGCGCGCAAGCCACCAACTAAGAACCGCGATGATCCACAACAAATGTGGGTCCCGAAGGCAGAAAACCTTCGGAACCCACAGGGCATGTTATCGGCTGGTATCACGCATAAGAGGCGGTGCGCATCCCTCAATCGCCCACAGCGTCTAATGCATGATTACAAAGCGTGGTGCGTGTTATGTATTAGGTTCGTCGCCGGTGGAAGATTCACCGCCGTCGGACTCGCCTTCATCAAAACCACCGTCCAGAAGTTTCTGCAGCTCAGTGTCAAAGTCAATATCCTCAACCTTGAACTCATTCTGGCGTGCTTCATAGGCATCGGGGTCTTCAAGTTCAGCGGCGGTCGGCAGAGTCTCCGGCGCTGCCCACAGTTCATCGCGGGCCTCATATCCGTGCTTCTCTTCATAGGTGCGCCAGAAATTCTGTGCCTCACGCACCAGGCGAGGGCGAATCTCCAAGCCGACCAGAGTCTCGAACACGCGCTCGGTCGGGCCGCCTTCGATACGACGCCGCACCAGTGTTTCCGCCAGCTGCGGGGCTGTGGGCAGGTTTTGGGTTGCCTGCTCAGCTACCAACGATACCCAGCCCTCTACTAGGGCAAGAAGAGCTTCCAGACGCTCAACTGCAAGTTCTTGGTCTTCGGTGCGCTGCGGGTTGAACAAGCCGCCGTCGAACGCATCCTGTACGGCCTCGGGGTTGCTCAAATCTACCTGGGATGCGGCATCCTGAATACGATTCATATCCACACGGATACCACGAGCATAACGGCTTACCAGCTCCAAAATATCTTCACGCAGCCACGGGTTTGTGCGGTGCAGACGAATCAGCGCTGCCTCACGCACCGCCAGGTACAGCAGAATTTCCTGCGCGGGCACCTCAATATCTTCAGCAAGCTGAGTGTAACCGGCGGGCAAGAGCGCACTGCGCCCTGGCGCGAGGGGGAATCCAATATCGGTAGAAGAATATACCTCACCGGCAAGCTCGGTCAGCGCCTGCGCCATCTGAGCCCCAAAAATCATGGAACCAATATTGTTCAAGAATCCGGTGCCGCCCAAAAGCTGGGCCAGCTCTTCGGGAACATCTTCGGTGGAGGGGAGCACCATCGCCTGAGTTACCTCAGCCGCTACGGGCTGTACCATATCACGCCAAGAATCGAAGGAAGAATCGAGCCATTCAGCCTTGGACCAAGCCTCAACAGGAATATTGTGACGCTCAAAAATGGTGACGCTGTCCAACCACAGATCGGCGAGGTTAGAGGCATCGCGCGTGGCCGCCCTCAAAGACTCGGTGATGGCAGGATCCTCCCCGGTGGTCGCTAAGAGCTGACGAGCCTGGTCTTTCACACCCTGCCAGTTAATCCCGTTTTCACTAGCCCCAGCAGTAAACATTGACTGTACCTGCGCAAAAATACCCTGGAGCATAGAGGGGTCAAAAGACATACCCATAGCGTTCATATCTTCAGGGTTTATATTTCCGTTCAGAAAAGCAAACGGGTTATCCGCTGTGCCGTTGCCGTTCTGCTCGGCGTTAGGATCAAAAGCCCTGTTCCTGCATCTTTTTCAGGAACTCCTCAAGGGGATCGCGGTCATTTGAATTATCGTTGGTGGGGTTCTCAGCCATGTCACATACCTTTCAGTATTGAGGGCGGGCACAGTCTGCCCCTACCCGTCTAGTAAAGGGTACCTGGTAAACCTGTGAGTTTGCCGTGATTTCGCGGTATTCGCTCTAGGCACAGCCCATCTTATGACCTTGGCGGCGTACAATGCTGACGCCGCGGTGTACCCCGGCTCATCATGTGGTGTTCCCAACAAAAATATCGGGTACTCTAAGAAGCATGGCTAAGCGTGCATTTTTCTTGAGAAAATCCCATCAGCAGAGCGATGAATCTCTTCCACTATCAGAACGACGTCCCCTGAATCTGCGCTTTCTAACTGCTTCCGCAACCTGTTTGCTGATGCTCGGTGCTTTTGTGCTGCCCAGCTCATATAGCAAAGAAGGTCCCGGACCTCTCTTCGATATTCTCGGGCAGTACCAGGATCAAGATATTATCCAGATCAACGGCACGCAAACCTATCCCACCACTGGGAAAGTTGAATATGACCACAGTATCTGTCTCCGGCGGACCCTACACCGTTCTCCCTGGAGCAGATGCGTTCTACAGCTGGCTGGCTACGGACGGCAACCGTTACCTTGTGGTTCCCTCCGAAATTACTTATCCGCACGTTACCCACCAGCAAGCTAACCAGGTCAGCAGCGCACAAATGGCGGATTCTCAAACCCAGGCGAAAGTTGCTGCGGCGCGTTACCTGAAACTGCCGGTGACCGAGAAGATCAGTGTTCTCCAAACCGCCTCCGGATCCCCCGCTGAGGGGCAGGTGCAGGGTGGGGACCGCATCCTCAAAGTGGGGGATAAACAGATCAATACTCTCAAAGATGTCACCGAAACTGTGCAAGCTTCAGAAGGACGTCCCGTCACCTTCGAAATCAGCCGGAATGGCGAGAACAAGAACGTTACTCTCACGCCGCGGCGTGACGATAAATCGGGGCGCTGGCTTGTTGGAATTGTGCTTAAACAGGACTTTGATCTTCCCTTTGAGGCAACCTACAACCTTGACGGCGTTGGCGGACCCAGTGCGGGTCTCATGCTCACTCTCGGTACTATCGATAAGCTCACCGAGCAAAGCCTGCTTGCCCCCGAAGGCGCAGGAAACGAAGATTCAGCCCGAAGCTATGTAGCCGGAACCGGAACCATAGATGCCAGCGGTAAAGTCGGTGCCATCGGCGGCATTAAATATAAGATTATCGCTTCCGGACGCCACGGTGCCCACTACTTTTTGGCACCGCGCGAAAACTGTGGCGATCTTCAAGAAATCCGCAGAACCGACCCCGATGTTTTCAAATACTATCGTGGGGAAACACCGGCAGGTGATATGCAGGTAATCCCGGTCGATAACGTTGATGAAGCTGTGGATACCCTCACCAAGATTAAGAACGGAGCCGCCCCCGAGCAGTTCCCCACCTGCGGGTAAAAGGTTTTCGGCAATCTAGACGTGCACGTCGGGTTATGGGCAAACATAGGGTATTTCTCCGCGTGTTTGCCCAGGCTCCTGTCTGTGTCAGAGTGCCACATTTGAGATAATGTTTATTAACTATGTTCCAGCCACCAACGAAGTGAGGAATCCGTGACGGCATCTGATAACGAACATCAACCTCCTCAGCCTCCCCGTCGCGCGGGAGCAGACCAGAAAAAGAAAAAGCGGCGCTATCCGGGTCCTTTGGGTATTACCATCGCGGTGGTCATAGTCTTGATTATGGCGTTTGTATATGCCACACAGGTGTATACGGATTGGCTATGGTTCAATCAGCTTGGTTTTGGCAGCGTCTTCACCACCGAAATCTTGCTTCAGAGCTCTATCTTTGTGGTAACCGCACTCGTTGTAGCGGTGCCGTTCTGGGCTTCGATGTCTTATGCCATCAAACATGCTGACCACGATGATTCTCAGGCGAAGAAAGACGCCAAAAACGCGGATAAATCCGAGGAGCAGGCGCATCACGAGACCTCTAAATCCGGTCCGCATGAGCGCCATACGACCGAGCATGAGCATACGGAAGCCGAAGACCTTCTGCGTGACATGTTTGGCGGGCGTGATTTCACCGATAGTATGGCGCGGTACCGCCGAGGTATGGAACGCATCCGCAAGATTCTCTTGGTGATTCTACCAGTTGCTTTAGGGTTCTTTATTGGGAGTGCCGGAATTAGCCAGTGGCAAACCGTGGCGCTTTTCTTGAACCGCCAGGACTTCGGCGTTCAAGACCCCGAATTTGGGTTGGATGTTGGATTCTTCGTTTTCACTCTTCCGTTCCTCAATCTGGTGGTTAATCTTTTGACCGCTGTTATCGTGCTCTGCGCTATTGGCGGTGCTATTATGCACTACTTCTACGGTGGTATTAAGGTTCGCCCAGGCGGTGTAGGCACTTCCGCCGCGTTCCGCCGTCATGCTGCGGTTTTGGCATGCGCCTTCCTTCTGGTGCGCGGTGCTGCGTTCTGGCTGGAACGGTACACCGCAGTTCAGCAGCAGTCGGGGCGCTGGGCCGGTGCTATGTACACCGATACGAACGCTATTATTCCCGTACGTTCTATTTTGGCGATTTCCGCAGTTCTGGTGGCTGTGTTGTTCTTGGCTACGGCTTCCGCGCATCGTTGGCGTTTGCCTCTAGTGGGAACCGCGATGCTGGTGGTTGTAGCTCTCGTCGCTGGCGGGCTGTACCCCTGGATCGTACAGCGTTTTCAGGTTGTGCCGAATGAACAGGCTGCACAGTCGCAGTTTATCCAACGCAATATCGACGCAACACGGTACGCCTACGGTCTCGATAAGGTAGAGACTACTCCCTATGACGCCACGATCGATACTCGTCAAGGCGCTTTGGGGAACTCTAGTGAGACTATTGCGAACATCCGTCTTTTGGACCCGAACGTGGTAAGCTCAGCATTCGCGCAGATGCAGCAGTTCCGTCCATACTATCGGTTCGACTCGAATCTCTCGGTGGACCGCTATTCCGTAGACAATAAGACTCAGGACACGGTGATTGCCGCCCGTGAGCTGAATCCTTCCCAGACTTCGGATGATTCCTGGTATAACCGCCACGTGGTGTACACCCACGGGTACGGCGTGATTGCAGCTTACGGTAACCAGGTTGACGGTGCGGGTAACCCCAAGTTCATGCAGTCCGGTATCAAGGCGAATGGCGTTATTTCTGAAAACTATGAGCCTCGTATTTACTTCGGTATGAGCTCTCCGCAGTATTCCATTGTGGGCGGCAGCGGTGATCAGCTGGAACTCGACCGTCCGCAGTCCGCCGATGAAACGAATTCTTCGGATGCAAAATACACGTTCAACGGCAACGGCGGTCCCCGGTTGGATTCCACGCTGAACCGTCTCTCTTATGCGATTAAGTTCCAGTCATCCGATATTTTGCTTTCGGATGCGGTTCGTGATGGTTCGCAGATTCTGTACGAACGTAACCCGGTAGATCGCGTTCAGAAGGCTGCGCCGTATTTGAAGGTGGATTCCAAAGCGTACCCCGCTATTATCAATAATCGGGTGCAGTGGATTGTGGATGCTTATACGACCACAAACCAGTTCCCATATGCGCAGGGTGTAAGCCAGGAGAATAATCAGAATCCGCGCACGAATTCGATGAACTACATTCGCAACTCGGTGAAAGCCACCGTGGATGCCTACGACGGTTCGGTCACCCTTTATGCATGGGATGAAAATGATCCTATTTTGAAGGCATGGCAGGGCGTATTCCCCGGAACCGTGAAGAGCTATAAAGAGATGAGCGCCGAGCTTCTTAACCATGTGCGCTACCCCTCGGATATGTTTACTATTCAGCGCTCGATGCTGAATAAGTATCATGTGACGAACTCGAACAGCCTCTACGCGGGCGATGACGTCTGGTCGATTCCAAACGACCCTACGAATGATAGCGGTCGCCAGATTCCGCCTTATTACCTCTCGCTCCAGATGCCTGGGGATAGGAAGGCTCATTTCTCGCTGACGTCGACCTTTATTCCTCAGCAGAGTGATTCAAACTCGCGTAACGTGATGTACGGATTCCTCGCTGCAAATGGTGACGCCGGTACCGGCAAGGACGGCGAACGCAGCGCGGATTACGGTAAGCTGCGACTGCTCGAACTGCCGCGTTCATCGGTGGTTCCGGGACCTGGCCAGGCGCAGAATATCTTCAACTCTGATGCTGAGGTCTCGAACCAGCTGAACCTCCTGCGGCGCGGGTCCTCCGAGGTCATTAACGGCAATATGCTTACTCTGCCGGTGGCGGGCGGCATCCTGTATGTTCAGCCGGTCTACGTGCAGTCCAGCGGCGACGCACGGTATCCGCGTTTGCAGCGAGTGCTAGTCAGCTTCGGTGACAAGGTCGGGTTTGCCCCCACACTGGAGGAAGCCCTCAACCAGGTCTTCAACGGTTCTTCTGGCGCCAAGATAGATGCTCAGTCGGGACCGTCAGGAGCCGGCACTGAAGGCAATGGGGAGAAGACCTCTGGATCTTCGTCCAGCTCTTCTGGAGCCTCTGGCTCAGACCAGTCCGCTAGCCTGAAACAGCATCTGGCGGATGCATCCAAGGCTATGCAGGATTCGGATGCCGCTCTCAAGAAGGGCGATTGGGCAGCATATGGTGAGGCCCAGAAGCGTCTGAACGATTCTTTGCAGAAGGCTATTGAAGCCGAAATAAACAACAGCAGGATCAGAAACAGGGCGGCGATCAGCAGGGAAGTGAGCAGCAGCCGAGCGGTTCATCCTCAGCATCGCAGAGTCCTTCTGGGGAAGCTACCTCTAAATAAGATGTAGTAGTGCTTGCGGTCTGACGGTCATAGCGGGGTGCCATCACATTCGGGTGGCGCCCCGCTTCGTCATCTTAAATTATTGATTCGGGCTGTCTATGAGAGCAATAAGGGGCGTTCAGACATCCAGTTTTGGGTTTTTCTGTGGTGTTTATCTCAGCAGATAGCTTCAAGTTGAGATGTTGCAGAGCGGTATGTATAGTTGTATGAGTCGCCGCGGGGTGGAGCAGTTCGGTAGCTCGCCGGGCTCATAACCCGGAGGTCGCAGGTTCAAATCCTGCCCCCGCAACCACTTCATATGTAGCTCCCGTTGAGATCATCTCAACGGGAGCTATTTTTTTGCCCGCTCGTCCCTCTTGCGAAACTTGCAGAGGGGTCGAGCTTTTTGCATTTAAGAGCCCTGATCCAACCAATTCACCAACAGTGATGCCCATATAAGAGGCAATGATTAGCAGCTCGTTAAAGCTAAAGCTGATTTTTCCATTTAGTCGTCGGTAGATACTTGCCTGGGGGATGCCCAGAATCTCCCCAAGTTTAGTTTGCGTAATTCTCTTGCGCCCCATCCAGGCCCTAATCTCTCCTGCCAGGACTTCGTCCCAAATTCAAACAGTGGAAAAGTATATAAAGTTAATCCATTCCCGACAAGTATGATTATATACGAAGAATCTGAAGAGCAATCCGTTCCGAAACTTTTGCACTATAGGTTTCACGGTATGTCTGATTTTACTCAGAGGTGGAAGTCAGTTGATTTACGAAGAAGCGATATCAACATAAAGAATAACTTCGGGACACATTACGGTACTTCTGTTGAAACACAATTAAACTATTATGACTGGGTGGTTAGTAACACAAAAGAGATTCAATTTCAAAGTGATTTTAGTTTTTGAACCCGCCACAGGAGATGTAACTGTAAAATGCTGGGGAGCCAATGCAGAAAGTATCCAGTTATCAGCAGGAAAGCAACACTCAGCAAATAGTCTTTAGCGAAAATTGCAGCCCACAAATGAACTAGAAATCCCCAGGAATGGGCCACAAAATTTGATTGAAAAGACTGGAGTAGTGAGAGTGGAGGGGTTTTGCTGTTCAGGGTTGGGCGCAACTGTTTTGTAATAAGGTCCCATCTTGAAATGCTGAGCAACTTTTTGAACCAATTTACACCAAATCTAACTGCCAACCTATTAACATCATCTGCAATATCAAGGATCGGGAAACTCCTAGAAGCAGCACCAATAAAAAGACTAAATCCGGTAGATGCCAATATTGTTATAATGCAAAACCAGAAAGAGTCATAACCTGCTTTATTCCCTACAAAGGTTATGCCTGAAAACACAAATAAAGTTATAAGTAATAAAACAGCAATTGACTTATGATACATAATCCAGGGGCTTCCTAGCTTGAATAACCATACATTCAAAGGTGTTTAGTCTCTCATCACCTAGAAGTAAACCATGTTTTTCCAGCCCACATAAGTCCTTAATGTCACTGATTAGCGGATCAAAACGCTTAATTTCCTTGAATCCAGTATTGGAATACAATTTAGTTAGTAGCTCTTCAGTATACAGAAACCGGTGCCCATGGGAGTAAAACACAGAGTTTATTGTAAAGGTAGGATCATTTAAATCATCTGCATCAGAAAATAAATGGTTTATGAGTCTAACGTAACTTAATCTTACGTTGTCATTATTGTGAAGAAGAAGTCCCACTAGTCTATGTAGGTCAGGAGTGGAAAAGCGGACGTAACCTCCAGGCCTAAGAACTCTATATACCTCTCTCAACATACGGGCTCCTGAAGGGTATTCCATATGCTCTATAAGATGCTCTGAGAAAACTACACTGAACGTGCAGTCATCAAATGGCAGTTTTGCCGAAGTATCAAGTGCGTAAATTGAATCAGATTGGGGATGCAAGTCTGTATTAAGCCATCCCGGGAAACAAAATGGTCCTGCTCCCAAATGAAGTTTATAATCCGAGTTATCGTCGAAGTAATTGTCGTATACTGAACTATATCTACCTTGCATGACTTTTCCTCATTTAAATTCGTGCAACCTGCTTCAATATACTATATCATAGTAAGTGGCTAGACTATTGGTAGATTTTTTGAAGGGGAAAGACACATGCCCAAGGGTGCCGTTGACATGGAGGATGGCGGTAGTCATCTTTTCAGGAGGCCCGCACTCAAGGATTATATGGCGGGTTCTCGGCGATCCGTTTTACCTTCCTATACAGGTAAGCGCTTTGTGCGCTTTCTCTGGGTAATGTTTTTTTGTATTTATTTTATCGTTGGTATACCTACTGTTTTCCAGCCGAGCTGATGAATACAATCAAAATGTATTTTATTACGATAAAAAAACCAACAACCTTTACCCTGGAAATGGACTAACTGAGTATCCTTCTAAAATTATCATAAAATTCAATGAAGATGAACGGCCGTTAAAATTAATTGCTGATCGAGATTTTCGTATAGAAAAAATGAATCCGGGTGCGGAAATAAAATCAAGTTATAATATTAAAGATGATTCGCTATACGTTAAATTGAGTAACGATACAATCGGATCGGAAATATCTTCCGGGTACTATCCAGTACAAGTTGCCACAGAAGAAGTTAGCCTATTTGAATTGTTCGTTGATTGAGAAACACAAATTTAGAAATATCATACTAACATGAAACGATTACCTGTTATAAAACAACTGACTGCAACAGGTTGTGGAGCGGCTTGTTTAGCTATGATGGCTAAATCGTTAGGAATAAAGCTGTCTTACGCCGAAGCAGCCGAAGTTTGCAGTCAGGCCGTGATGGTGGGTGACGGTGGAAGCAGTTTGCTCTGATGTTTGTCCTATTATTAGTGGGTATTGTGGCTTTTAGTGCGTGAGGGTTGCTCAAGACTTTTGCTGCAGCTGTGCAGTCATAGTTATTTTTGGGAAGTCTGGATTTTCCTGGCCGCCAGCGCGTATTAGCTCAGAAGGTCAATGAGGATTATGGTTTCTGGAGGGGATGATGATGTTGTGTTGATATATAACTTTGAAAATGAACGTTTGTTTCAGGAACTTAATTAGGGATTAATAAAATTCTGATAGGGTTTTGTTGGGGCAAAAACAGTTGTGTAATTTTTATTCAACCTGTGATTGAATAATTTATCTCACTCTTATTTTTAATAGATTCCATTTTTTATTAAGATTTAATATCCAATTTTGAATTTATAAATCATAGGGAACTTCTAGCGGCAAAACACTAAGTCCGAAATATACCCTATCCGCGGGGCAGTGGTGTACACCCCAATTATGTACTTTTGTGTCAGGTACTGCAGTAGTACCCGTTTACCTCTTAAATCAATTAACCACTCGTTCGTAATCCGTGGACTCGAGCGTCACCCCAGGCTCCACTTTGGTCTGCGTCAATCCGTCTCACTTAATTCGTCCAAGGTGCGTGATGTCTGAGGCTAAATTGGTGACCTTAAACTGAATGCTGGCCCTAAATGTGAATGTATTGAGTAATCTAGCCTTTAGTAGCTGCTGGCGCTACTTTAGTTGAATTGATGTTGAACCCTTGTTGGTGCGGTAGCATCGTTTTCCTTGCCTTCCAGTGGGGTGTTTATCTTCACGGTTGACCTATTTATTTGACACAGTGGGGCAGTTGGTATGTTCTTCGATGAGACGTTCGATAAGGTGAGGTTGAGTCCTGTGAAGGAAGTAACTTTGTTGCCAGTGACTTCGATGTGTAGAACAGTGGTTCTCGTGACCTTGTTCTAGCTGATGAGTGGTTTTGATTTTGTCAGCGGATTAGGGTCTGAGTCTAGGTTGAAGTACTTGCTTCATCGATAATTTATCGAGTTTGCGTTTGATAATTCCGCAAGGTGCGCAGGTGTTGTTGCCGTAAATGTTGATGGTCATGGTTGCTCCTTGGTGGTTTTGCTAGGTGAAAGCTATTTTAAGTGGAGTTGTTTAAAGATTTAACGTTAATGTGGGCTAAAGGATTGAAGCAATCTTTGATTTTTTGTTCATGCTGCACGTGTCAAGTGTTTGGTTGGTGTTTATGCAAATAGCTGTTAGCTGTTGGGTGAGCACCATATTGGGGCATGTAATCCGGAGGTCGCAGGTTCAAATCCTGCCTGCATACGGAATACTCCCGAGTCATAATTATGACTTTCGGGAGTTTTATTCATCATTGATTGATTCAATGTGCTGTGCCTAGTTATATGTGAAGCTGCCAGGAGAAACCATGCAACCAAACGATGATTTCTGAGCTTCACAACCAAAATGACCTGGGTGTATTGCGAGATACTCATGCAGCTCATAGCCTCGCATAGGCTCCAGCGGACTATAAATTAAAGCGCGTGAGTAACCCTTCTACATGCTCAACCTTACGAGGATCAAAGATTAATGACTGATCGGTATTTAACGTTTTAACTGAAGCCATGTCTTCGACGGTCAACGCAAAATCGAAGATGTCAAAGTTTTGCTCCATACGTTCCCGTCGCACACTTTTCGGAATAGCAACAACCCCTTCCTGCATCTGCCACCGCAGAATTATTTGGGCAGGAGACTTACCGTATTTTTCTCCAATTTCTAAAAGTATCGGGTTACTGAAAATATCGTTCGCGCCTTCGGCAAAGGGAGCCCATGCTTCTGGCTGGATACCTTTCCCCTTCATATAGGAGATTTCATCAACACGCTGAGTGGAACGGGTTAATCTCAATCTGATTAACGGTCGGTGTGACCTCGCTGAAATGTGAAATATCGGCTATACGCACCGAATCGAAATTGCTCACACCAATTGCGCGCACGTGACCTGCCTGATAGAGCTCTTCTAGTGCTCGCCATGCGCCGAAATAGTTATTCAAAGGTAGATGGATAAGATACAGGTCGAGATAGTCTACTCCTAGCCTCCGGCGCGACTCATCAAACCCTCGCTTGGCGCCCTCATAAGAGTAATCTGGCACCCACAGTTTAGAGGTTACGAAGATATCCTCACGATCAAGACCACTTGCCTCGATAGCTGCCCCGACAGCTTGCTCGTTTTGGTAGCCAGCAGCCGTATCAATCAGACGGTACCACCTCCAATGCCTCGGACACAACGCGCTCGCATTCGGTGAGATCATCAATGTATAAAACGCCGAGCCCAAGCTGAGGCATCTTCACGCCATTATTGAGAGTTACGTACTGCATGTATCCTCCTCAGGTAGTTGAAATATAGATGGCGTCACAGCTGGTTAGTCCTTACCGTTACAAACCTCCTGCTAGCAAGTTGCGACAGCTGTGAAGTGCTATCTGTAGTGTCACTCTAAGCCTTCGAGTAGACTCTAAAGCAATACCTCCACAGAATGAGATAGCTTACATTTCCGAAACCGGATACAGCGCTGAGATAAAAGGCATACTTGTCCATATCTAAGTTTGGGATTAGTGTAAAGCCTTTCTGCCCTATTTCCATTTCATGTAGTCGCGGGCGTACCTGGTATTTCGTCGCTTTAGAACGCCCTGTAGCAACAGGGGGGGGCTGCATGAACCCTAGAACTTTTCTTCGTACAAGAACAGAAAGTAGGCGGATGCTGTTTAAAGGTAAAGCTGATACTCTGCTTTCTTTAATCGCATAAGGTAAACATATCGAGGGCTATTTATTAATAAATGGTTATATATGTCGAGGGTGAATCGCTAAATATTTTGAATCATCGTAGAGTAGCTACTAGGCGATAAATTCCCGACTTCTCACTCAGGGCTTCACCTTAGTTCCGCTGCAATGGAAAGCTGATATCCATCAGAGGAGTGGGTAGTGGGCGAATCGTGTTTGCGTATTTTATTCACCCAGCCACAATTTTTGAGGATGTGTTCACCGATGAATCACTGTATCCTCGTTTTGTCTCGTCGTGCCCTTATGAGCGCTTTGGGCGTTTCTGCCTGCTAAAGTGTTGCATCTGCGTGTGGGAGGGTGCGAAACCCTGCTGGAATGGCTACCGAGAGTTCGAGTTCTTCAGCGCGGAAGGTGCTGGTGCCCAGTTCTGCTTCTGTTTCCTCAAGTGAGAATCCGTCGCCGTCGTCGCTGTGCCGCCGCATTATTCGGGGAACTCGAAAGCACCAGATGGAGAATTTCGTGCCGCTGATGTGTATGGTCCTGCGCAGAATGTTCCGAAACCGAAGACGGAGGAGGGGTATACGAATGCTTCGTTAGAGGGGATGACTAAGATCGGTGAAAAAGCCTGGACGGAATGGCGTAACTATGGGCATCAGACTGGGGACTTCAGAGAGGCCCGGAAAATTTATTTGAGTAAAGACTTTCAAAGATGAGGACGATACCTACAGCTACGACGCCGATCTTTACAAAGACGGTGGCTGGATTATCGGTGGAGATGAACACAAATATGAGTTTCACGGTGAACCTATCAACCAAGGTAACGGCAAATACGAGTGGAAATTCTTTCTAGTGTGGCCTTATATCATCCATGTCGCTCGCATGGATAAGACCTATAAAAAAATTCAAAATCAAGAACTACGAGAATAACTGGTACACTGCTCTCACTTCATCATGACGGCAAACCGCTGGCTCATTGACGGGTAGCGCCTATTAATGTCGGAGAAAAAGTAAACGAACGATGAAAAAGCAAAAAGTCAGTTTTCTATACTAGCGGCTTTTACTCTCAGCATTTTCTACACTCTGGTATATACGTTCCTAGCTCAATAGCCGTAAACTTGCAGTAATGATGAAAGGTCGTATCGGTGCTATGAGCAAGACAGAAGAAGGAGAAAGTTTGGGCTTAACAGGACAGCTCTGGAACTCCTCAAGTACAGGCTCTTATCAAATGACGCGAATGAAACTTCTGAACAAGTCAGCTCAATGCTGAGGATACGTGAGGCTTATAGGAGGTGGTATGGGAGCATCATCATGGTGAGTCTTGGGTTCGCTCAAGGATAAGAGTGGTGACTAATAAGTCGTTTAGGGTTTGATGTCGCTAATGACGGTTCGTACTGTGTTAGTCAGGATGGGCGTGTGGGCCACGTATGAAAGAATTTTCCAGATGACTGGTCAGGCTAAACCTGTTGGGGATACGATCGAATGAGCTCTGTTCGGTGATACCTGCACCCTGAACGACCCGGAAGCAGCACAGCAAGCCCAGGGTGAGTACGAGCGGATCATTACCGAGATGCACACCCATTTGCTGGAGTTGATCCCGGCGCACCCACACCTGACTTTGGATAGTGCGCATCCACCACATACGAGTAAGGGTGAGGAAACGAATTTCTACACCACTCTAGAAGGCAGTTCAATATTTTTGAAGGGGATTTGCCGATTGGACGCACCAGGATTCGTGCGGTGCCGGTGGCGTATCGGTATGAGTATGGAGACGGGCACGACCTAAAAACACATAGTGCTGGTAGCCCGGTGTCTTCACAGTATTCTGGTCAATCCTTGCATGAGACGTCGACGAGTTATGTGTATCCGCAGGTGGGGAATTTTCATGCCTATGTCACGGTGACGTATGCGGGTCAGTACAGTATTGATGGTGGATCGTGGCAGTTTTTCGGAACCGAGATCATCCGTATCAGTGAGCCGGTGCTGGTGCGGGTGTGGGAGTCTGAGGTGCACTCGGTGGGGAAGACCTGTACTGAGGACCCGGGTGCGAAAGGGGGTGTCCGGGTCATGCGGAGGAGCCTGATGTGGGGAATCCGAATCCGCAGTTGCGTAAGGTGGATGTGTATACGGGTCAGCGGTGGCATTTGGATGATGTGGGGGTGGGGGATAGTGAGGGTCGGTTGCACCCGACCTGGCCCAACATGTAAAACCCAGGAGTTCACGAAACAGAATAAATGTCTTTCCGTGAACTCCTGGGCGAACCCTTCAGAGTGTCCCAGAGGTAGATTCTCTATAGCCATGTGACTATTATCGCAATGGTATAAGAATAGAAGCAGGACATCTTTACTTTAAAAATCTATTGAGGGTTAGAAAAAGCTACAAACCGCGATATAGTGCGATTCTGCTGTGGCGGCAGGTGCACATTGTCTCTCCTGTATGTTCTTGCCAAACGTCAATTCTTAAGAACCTCTTGATCGACGTACCATATCGAAAAGTTCACCTATGTTTTTATTTAATATTATTTAACTGGTAATTTAATTCTATTGAATGCTTTACTCCCGCTATTGCAAACTTCGTAAAGCTCCCAAATCTGAAGGGACGAATCTCAAGTCCCAGCAGATTATTACTGCTCCGTAGGCAGAATTAGCCCTGCCGGAGTCTATCACTCACAACACAAACATAGCGGCTGAATTCAGCGCACATTATTCAGCACATAGCGACAAGAAAATCGAGAACCGAGGACTACTATGACCCGCATCAGAAAGATGCGTGCCGGAACCCTGGCCGCACTCACCGTACCCGCTATTATGGGTGCTACTCTTACTGCACCCGCCCATGCAACCGTCGCATCCGGCACATACCGCAGCTACACCGCGCCGAACGGCCTTAACTCTCAGTACCACGTGTATGCAAACGGTATTGACTGGTCAAAACCCGTGGGCGTAGTCTTCTACATTGACGGCGACTATTGGCGTAACGACCAGTCTAAGATTCACAGCCCCGAGCAGGGCATGCTCCCCGCTATGGGTCGTATCGCAAATGCCCGCAACATGGTTTTTGTACCCGTCGTGTCTCCAGATAAAAATGCATCCGGTAACGGCATTACCTGGTGGGAAAACCTTGACGCCAACGGCGACTATTTCCGCTCCTTTGCGCAGCAATTTATTTCGAGTAACGGCATCGACCCCTCACAGGTGTGGACGATGGGTTACTCGGAGGCGCCGAGTTTCATCACCCTATGAACTGAATGCGGATCGTCAGGGGCACATGGCGCCTGGGCGGCGGTTCTATCCTCGTTGCGGGCGGCGGTTATGAGCGCATGCAGACCGAGGCACCGCAGAACATTAAGAACCAGCCTATGTACTGGTGGGGGTCGGCGCCGCCGATACTTCTGGTACAACGAACCCTCCAACGTGGAGCGCCCGAGGTGCTGTTGAACAGGGCTACACTGCGTACCGCAACAGCGGCTTTACCAATACCCAGATGAAACTGATCCCAGGTTTTAGCCACCAAGATTATGACCTGCCGCTCATCATGGCGCAATCCCTCGATACAGGCGGTCACCGTTTTGGCGCAGGGTACAGCGACCTTCCGACCACGAATCCGTTCTACACAGAGATTAGTTGGAACTCGGATCGCCGCATTATGACCGGTTTTGCCGATCGCACTTTCCGTCCGTACAGCGCTGTAAATCGTCGCCCAGGTGGCAACGTATCTCTACCGTCTTGCGGGTAGCCCTGCCGTGGACCTTCCCGCGACTTCTCCGTTCCCAGATGTTACGCCGAACCACCCGGCATATAAGGAAATCGTGTGGCTTAAACAGCAGGGAATTACGACCGGATGGTCCGATGGTACCTTCCGCCCACATGATACTATCAGCCGTGAGGCACTGGCAGCGTTTTTCTACCGTTTCAACGGTTCTCCCGCGTATGCACCGGGTGTGCAGCAGTTTGCTGATGTAAACCCTCTACTATGCTTCTATAAGGAAATCTCATGGATGGCAGATCAGGCTATTACTACTGGCTGGCCTGACAGCACTTTCCGACCTGGTGAAGCTACCTCACGTGAGGCTATGGCGGCGTTCCTGTACCGTGCCTCTAAGCTCTAGAAACAGGTTTTCAGCATAGAACAGTAAAACGCAGATGCTCCCCAACCCAGGCTGGGGAGCATCTGCGTAATCTAACAGCCGATCAGGCCAAGACTATGCGTTCTTGTTTTTGAGAGCCGCAAGACAGCGCATCCAAGTTCAGACTGACGACCAAGCTCTTCAAGGTCATTGAACTGAGCGTCCAGGAGGAAGCTGCAAGTTCCCGCTGACCCTGCACGCGAGCCTCTTCGCGGCGAACCTTCTCTTCAAAGCGCGAGACCTCGCTCGTGGGATCCATAACATCGAATGCCTTGAGCGCATCATTTACCTGAGACTGAGCGGCAGCGGTCTTCTGGCGGGCGTTAAGCTCATCGCGTTTGGACTTAAGCTCATCCAGCTTTGCACGCATCTTGGTGAGATCGTCTGACCCGCACCACCTCGGGTCTGCGATGCGATCTCGCGGTTCTGCGGCCTTTGCCTCACGTTCAGCCTGCATCTGCTTTCGCCTGCAGAGCAATCTTTGCGAGATTATCGAACTTATCCGCGTTAGCGGTGTCGCCTGCAGCACGGAACTCATCGGCTTTATTGGAGGCAGCCAGAGCCTTAGAACCCCACTCATCGGCGTCGCGCAGGTCTTCGGCATGATCCTGCTCCAGAAGACGCAGGTTACCAATAGTCTGAGCCACAGCTGCTTCTGCTTTTACAATGTTATTTGTATAGTCACGAACCATCTGATCTAACATTTTCTGCGGGTCTTCTGCCGCATCAATGAGGGCGTTAATATTAGCCTTTTGCTAGCTGTGCGATACGACCGAAAATGGACTGTTTTTACCATGTTATTTCCTTTTCTTTCACGCGGCACCGGAAGGAGCTTATTCGCACGTACAGCGCCGCAACTTTTCTTATTATCGTGGGTCAGCCTGAAAAATTACTGGGAAAATATACGCCTATAAGGTGACGAGTACAAGAACATGGTTAACGAGAGCCCTACACGTTTCTGGTGCTTATACTGAACGTGTAGCTGCTGCCGTCTCCACCGCCGAAGTCGCCGCCACTGCCTCCGAAAGTCCCAGCCTCCACCGGAGTCACCGCCGCCCCAGTGATGACCGGTGGATGAGCTGAAGAGTGTGAGCCCATCGCGCCAAAATAGCACCTAAGAGCATGCCTGCGCTAGGAATCGCCGCCGTAGCTTTTGACCATAACGGTTATCGTCCCAGTAATTGTTGACATCCTGATTTGCGGAGTTCTGCGCATCGCTCGCCAAAGAAATAGCTTCATATGCCCTGTTGAGCGGGAATTTACCGGATCGGACCCCGCAAACGGTGTGCATCGTCTCAGGCGGCTTTGCGCCTCAGGGTGACAGATGGGTACGAGCTTGTGAACCGACACCGCGCCGACGGTTGTTAATGAAGTCCGATGCGCTGCGCACCCGAGCCTCTGCAGAACGTAAGGTACGAGACAGACTTTCTTTTAGCCGCCTGCTACGCTCACGGTCGGCGCGAAGCGATGACATGGAACGATTCAGCTCTGCTTGTGAGCTGATGCAGTTGTTCCGTGAGGGCAATAGGATCATCAGCGTTCTTGTGCCTGCTGTGAAAATCCTGCCCAAGAATAGCCTCCATACCGGCTGCCGTCGCGGCGAGTTCGGCACGGTTCTGAGACTCGCGAGGCTCTAGCCTCAGCCACGTCACGTTGAATACCCAAATCGGTACTAAGACCGGATGCTGCTGCAGATTCCAAAGGCTGATGCGTGATTGCTGACTGCTTCTGCCAGGAGGTAATCTGAGCCGCAGACTCTTCGGCGTTGCGCAGGTGTACAACAGCTCGGACCGGGGAAAACATCTACTAGACGAGATGCCCCTGAAGTTCCTGAGCACCAGGCTTTGGTGTGAATCCAACAGAGCTGCAGAATTTTACTGATCGGTTCCAACGCACCTGGCAGATACTGATCTTGAGCCGCGCATGTGTATGCTGCGCGGTCTCGACCATCTGCTGAAGTTCCGGTATATGCCCTGGAGCCTATGCAATAGCCTGTGGAGCCGTGCTCCAGATTGCGCATTTCAGAGAGCTTCTGCGCTGATCTGGAAATATCCGAAATCTCCTGAGAATTATCGATACCCTGCTCAACTCAAGCGCGCTGTTCCGCAACGGTGTCCGGAACATCATCGTTGAGAAGTTTCTGGCGTGGAATGATGCCCGCATGAGCTCTTGAGTGCGCGTGTTAGCTCCTCTTCAAAAGGCTTGACGTGTTCATTACCGTATTGGGCGCGGGCAAATTCAAGTTCCTCGCTTCGACTGCACCCATAGAGTTGTCTGCCTGAACAAGTGCGGCACCAGCGCGAGTACGCAGCTCCTCCAGGACTTCAGGTACTTTAGACGTTGATATGCGCGTACTTCCCGGCTCGTTTTTGGAGCGACGGCGTTTCATAATGTAGTACCCAGCGCCCGCTACACCCGCTACGCCTCATGCGGCGCCGCCCATAGCGACAGCGGGCCACACCTTTTTGGGCTGTTAATACCGTTGACCGCCTCAAGAGCTGCACCTTTGTAATCCCCGCTTTGCAGTTTTGGCTTGATGTATTTTGGTACACCTCCGACTGCTGACTCAGAACTGAGTGCCTTATTACTTCCGCAGCGAAGTAAGCACGGCGGCTTTCGTCGCTATGACAAGAATGGCATCCGCATTACCGTAGCTGTTCTTTTCGCTGTCTCTTCAGTCCACGCCTCAGCTCTTCAGCCTCTCAAACTGATCAATAGTCAGCACATGCAGATCAATATTGTGGTTTTTAGAGAGTTCGCTGATTTTAGAGTCAAGTTCGAGGTATCGCCCAAGACATTGGTCGTGTACTGTACTTCACCTGTGATAGTCATGGGAGTTTGGGTGCGCGGTACGATACCGGCGCTCAGAACGAAGAGCCCGCCACCGGTAGCGCGCACTTGAGCATAGTGGTGCCAAAAAGCTAAAGCACCCTACGCTGAGGGCATGTCGGATGCGCCGAGAACCAAAACGGACGGTCAGCATTCGTGATATTACTCAAAGGAAGACTCCATTCTTTTCGCATATGCCGCGCGGTGAATCCACGGCTGGGAGGAATAAACCCACGTACTTCCATCTTGACCGGTCACCAACCCCTCAAGGAGCTGTAGTCATCACAGAGCGTGCCAAGCATATCTGAAGAAATTCCGGGCAATTCTCAGGGTACGACTCGCCGACTACGACTTCCAGGAGTACCGCTTTGTTCACGACGCGGTACTCATTGGATGAATAGTCATTGGCTAATCTCAGATCGCAGCCGCGGTATCTCCATATATTCCGCATCCGTCACCAGATGCAGCGCTCGGGACGATTCGGCATTTGATACCGTTGGGAACCAGACCCGCGAAGGATCGCGGAGCGGCAGGTCGTTCCGCCATTTTTGTAATTCCGCTGCGTTTTTCGACGGTTTTACGTACGATGCTGATGATGGAGGACAGGAATCCAAGCAGCAGAATAAACAGGATAAAACCAACACGCCTGCGGCAACAAGAAAATTTTTCGAACCAGCCATCGGTCTCGGAAAACAACACCCAACCCACCCAACAACCCAAAAAACAAACACCCCCACCAAAACACACCCAAACACCAACCACCCAAACAACACAGGGCGTGTGCCACCATCGCTCATAAACTCTGGTCATTTGCTGATAATAGTGCCTTGGCTCTTAGACGTATCGATAAGCAAAACTACTGTGCGTGGGCGAGCATGGTTGAGACTCAGGAATTCTTGACCCCACTCCTCGAGCGCGGTTTGCAGTACGATCCCGGAGACCAACACCATATAGGGCTTTCTACCGAGTGAAGTAATACTGGTACTCAAACCTTCGGTGAGCTCGTCTTCAAAGTCCATCCTGATAAGGTGAGCTAAGAGTTCCGGTCCCGGTCAATAATAGGGGTTTGCGGATTTAGCGTGACCGAAAGGTGCTTTGAGCGTGGGCCGCCGTCGGGTAAGCAATGAAACTCAGCGCCGATACCGGTCAACGCGGCAGATGAAAGACAGCAGGCGAGGTGACTACAATACGGGCAGAGATCTTTGAGAGACGAATGGGAATCTCAGGTGTGGCACCATAAAATTTTGGGGAGACAGTGTGTTTCGGCGACGAGTCAGTCATGACTAATAAACATACCCTGTTTTGGATGCTGGTTTAAGGAATCTGAAGAAATATCACCTTGCGATATGACTCAGCTGCACCACGAGTTGTTAGGAGACTCTACGAAGCTTTAAGAAAAGGCAGAGACCGTTTATCACTACTTAGCAGACGGCACCCTAGCTTTGTATTACGAGCCGTCGTTGGTGCGTGTAATACCAAGATCTTCGTGATTTTTATAAGCTGGGCTGTCGCCGAGCTAGCTGCCGCCTCAAGCGCAGAAGAACAAGACTGAGCACGCGCCAAACGACGATGCACTATACCCGCACAGCAGCTCACCAGGCCGGTACCAAAGCCAAGAATAACGCCCAGCATGGCACTAATAATGAGTGCGCTGCCAGCATGTCTGTTCCTTTCTTGAGCGAGCACTTTGGTTAGACCTTAGAGCCCGCTTACGTAAGCTGACTCAGAAATAATTTTGGAAGGCTGTACTTTGAAATATTTTTCTGTGGAGTTACCCGGAATTTAGATGGTCTCAGCAAACTCCCAGGAGAAATTCCGGTGCAACCCTCAGAGAAAACGGCAGGAGGTATAAAAACAAGAACCGCGTTTACAGTAGAAAAGACGCGTGCCCGTTGGCGCTAGTCGCCACATGGTTATCTAGATATCACCTAAGATTTCCATTGAGAGCAAGGAGAGACCACAATGACCCAATGCCCTGGTGGCTGGAACCAAGATTCTGGCGCTAATTCCAGATAACGATGCAACCCGTCCGATGCAGCAGTCTGCACCCGGATCCTATGCTCAACAGGACGATCAGGAATACGGGCTATCAACAGCAGCTACCAGCAAAATTACCAAACTTCCGGCATCAAACAGAGCCCCCAGAACCCTAGAACGGATGCATATCAGAACCAGTACTCCGGCAGGCAGAGCTTCTCAGCAAGAGCCCAAGAAGAAATATGGAGCCAGGTGTCGTACTCACCGCTGCTTTTGCTTGCGAGCCTCCCTTGCGGCGGCGTAGGTGCTGGTGTTGGCGGCGGTATTGCCGCAGCATCTACGCAGCAAATAGTCGGCGATCCGTCACTGCGGCAGAAATGCTGGAGGCAGCGCACCAAATCTCGCAGTCGCAAACCGATGACAGCTAAGAAAGTAAGTTCTTTCCGACCGTCACCGTAGGATCAAAGCTGGACCGACGGCAACGGCGTTGGGTACAGGTGAAGTTCTCGACAACCAGGGACAGCATATTCACCAATAATCACCACGTAGTCTCTGGGCAAACGGGCACCCAGCAGTCCTCTAGAGTCGAAGTGCGTTTGTATATGACGGAAGGCCTGCGTGGCAGATCGCGGCACCGATGTAACCTCCGGATCTTGCGGCTCATTGGCAGATTGACCCTCCCAGGGCTGGGACCTTTAAACCCATTACCTTTGGCGACTCGAAGGTCGTTCCTGGCGAAACCGTGGTGGCGCTTGGTTCGCTACAACCTGCAGGATACCGTGACGGTGGCAGTTATTCCCCAACACCGACCAGCGGAAGCAGAAAAGACGGCGTGTATACATTCCCATGATTCAGACGGA
>BNJS01002802.1_pt1 | contig 27247 bp, 29 predicted proteins | sample 8540461 | NCBI WGS metagenome assembly BNJS01 (sample SAMD00202454, study PRJDB9452) | human saliva metagenome | isolation source: human saliva | place: Japan | reverse complement strand
CAATATCAGTTAAAGCTTGTTTTTACATGGTCAATATCAACAATTTTTGACAATTTTATTCTCCTCCTATTATGAACAATAAAATTAACAATTCGAAGACTTGCGATGCCTATTGGCAATAACGCAATAAAATTAAATTTTGTTATGATTAGCGCGTAAAACAATAATTTACAAGAGCAAGCATAGGGTCATTTATAATGATATGTTCATTACCAACGCCAATCCTTCATGGCAAAGCGGACAGCTTTCCGATCTTATCACCGTCCGTTATGGAAAGGATCATAAGAAACTTGCAGACGGGACATATCCTGTATATGGCTCTGGTGGCATCTATGCGTTATGTCGAAAGACCTCTATATGACAAAGAATCTGTATTAATTCCACGAAAAGGGACTCTCAATAATGCATCATATGTCAATGAGCCGTTCTGGTCGGTGGACAATATTCTTTACAGAAATGAGGTTGCCAGATGTGGGCGAAGTTTGTTTTTCATTTCGTAAAGAGCAGAGACCTTGTCGCTCTTAATGCCGGTTCCGCCGTTCCGAGTATCGACCAGACATTTTTGAAAATGCCATAGAACTCTTTGATACCAGATGCAGATACTCTCACAAAGTTTGAGAATGTCGTTGCCCCGATGTACCTGACTGTGCAGCAAAACACTCAGGAATCCAGCAAGCTGGCTGAATTAAGAGATTCCCTACTACCTCGGCTCATGTCTGGCGAGATTGACGTCTCCGACATCGACCTTTAAGCCACTAATAGACTCGAAAACTGCTCCGCAGTTTTCTCGTTACCGCTCTGTCAGACACCTTGCCGTCCGTATGCAGGCATTCGTCCGCCTTCGGTGTTTGCCCATACTGCTTTCGCAGCTATCCGTGCGTTGCACGGATGAGGTGGTAAATTATTGTTTATTCTCTCATTTTCTTCAATCCTATCATCAATAGAGCTAAGTACAGAGGCTATCCTTTCTTGTATGCTCCTGTCTATTGGAATAGATACGACAATATTCTTCATAGTATTCCCAGATACTTCTTTGAATGTTGTTCCGCTACCCATACTTTCAATGTTATTCTTATTATATTTAAGCAAATAATACAAGAAAATCGGATCTATATTTTCATTTGGAATAACACTCTTGAAACCCTGATTAGTACACAATTCATTTGCAGCTATAGCTACATATCCTATCGGTGCTCTCGAGGAAAATAGAACTGTATTTTGAGGTAATAATTGTGTAGAACAGCTATTCATACCCTTTTCAGTAATATTTCTTTCGCCACCCTTAATATAACGACCATCGAATACAGATAAATCTTTAGGCGTTATCCATGCAATTGTTCCATTATCATAATTTTCAGGTTTCTTTGTTGAAGGAGTTGCACCACCAACAACCGTTCCAATATCAGATATTTTACACTCAATCCATTCTGTCATATCAGCTTTCCTCTCTATCCGATATATTTTCTATGAGCGATCTTAACATTACTCTGTTTTACCATCGCATACTGCAAAGTCGTATCTATCTTTCTATGTCCCAATAGTTGTTGCAATTGTTCAATGGGCATTCCTTTATCTATAGCCATAGTCGCTAGTGTTCTCCTAAACTTGTGTGGGTGAACTTTTTTTAGTCCTAACCTATCTCCAAATTCACGCAAACGGACTTCAATCCCCCCAATGTTCAGCCTCTTGTGAGGTGATTTTAACGAAACAAACAGCGCTTTATTATCATCCATTCTACTTTCTAGATAATTCTGCAAATGAATCTTGGTTCTAGCATCAAAATACACTAGTCTCTCCTTATTTCCTTTACCAAATACTATACATTCTCTTTCGTTAAAGTCAATATCATCTCGATTAAGCAACACCATTTCACCAACACGCATTCCTGTTGATGCAAGCATGTCTATCATCGCCAAATCTCTCGGCTCTATACAATTATCTCTCATAAGTTCTAAAGCCTCATCTGAGTATACTTCCTTTATGTTGGTTCCCGACTTAACTCTGTGGATGCGTCTAACAGGACTCTTTATTATGTAATCCTCATCTTCTAGCCATGAGAAAAAACTGGATAGAATACGGCGGATGTTATCAATAGTTATCCTGCTTGAGCCATTTTGTCTCTGGTATTCTGTGAGATATGTTCTTAAATCTTCAGTTTGAATTATTCTAACGTCTTTTTTCAAACTACAAGTCATAGATTCAATTGTTGATAAATAATATTTCAGCGTCTTTTCCGAACAACCTTCAATTCGTTTTGCAGAAATAAATTCTTCTACTAATCCCTGACTACCATTTTCTACATAACTGTCTTTAGTAAGCTCTATATCATATACTTGGAGTACATGATTCAAAACATTTTGTAGATTAACCATTTGTTTATTATCAAGGTATGGCAACATTTTCTGAACTACTTCTGAAATCAATTCATCTCTCATATCGTTACTCCTTTATTTGTAAGAACGATACCAGCGGCAGTTCCATATAATTACTCTCGCCGCCTATGAGAGTTTTAATTACTCTTTTCCTTCATCCTTTTTCTGCAAATAGTAAAATTGTTTTTGTATTTCTATTTCTGCTCTTAATTCCTCTTCAGTAGGAAGGTATAATTTATACTTAGAGGCAAATAGCTGTTCATTATCATGAAGTACAGAGTATTTAGCAATATCTTCATCTGTTTCTAAACATAGAACAATTCCCAAGGTTGGGTTATCATCTTTTGCTTTCTTCAATTCGTCATACATACGAATATACATATCCATCTGCCCTACATCTTGATGTGTTATTTTTACTTGTTTTTAAATCGACCAAAAACAAAGCATTTTAAAATGTAATTGTAGAAAACCAGATCAATATAATAATCTTCCTTATCTGTATGAATATGCTGTTGTCTAGCAATAAAAGCATATCCCTTTCCAAGTTCCATAAGAAATTTTTTTGTAAATTTTTCAATGATACATTGTTCTAAATCTGACTCATAATAAGATGTATTTTCCTGCATTCCAAGGAATTCTGCAATAACAGGATTTTTGATGAATTCTAACTTATCCTGTAATGATTTTGTCAACTCCACCATTTCATCTTTAACACCAGATTTATCCTGAGATTTGAGCAATCTGTAGTAATACTGACTTGAAATATTTCTACTTAAGGTTCTTATACTCCAAGTTTGCTCATATGCTTCTTTCGTGTACCATTTTCGTGCTTCACTGTCAGTAACTTGTAGCAACCGTTCATAGTGCGACCACGATAACAATTGTGCCGACAGTGTCGGCACAATTCCTTTTTCCTGAGATTGTGCCGACACTATCGGCACAATCTCAGGAAATGTCTTGTAAAACTGCAAAAACTTATAAACTGTTCTCTTACTAAAAACCTTTTTTTATATTTTTTTCTGTAAGATAAGCTGAAAGCTTTTTACAACTTCCATTCCATATTCCGCTCTGTTCTCATTCTTCAATTCTTCCTCTGAAATTCTCTTTCCTAAAAAGCCAATTTCTTATCACCAAAAGAAAAAAATTTACAGACTGAATAGCAACTCGTTGTGAACTATCGATTATGTTGGAAGCATCATCCATTATGGAATTTGTATTTGTATATCTAATTAAATTATCCATAAATTAAACCTTTCATAATTTTTTTAGTAGTTCATGCAATACCTTAGGCTGTTGTGACTTTGCGATGCTTATTGACCATAGGTCAATAAGATAGCTTGAATCCTAAATAACAGGTAAACAATAATTGAGCAAGTCGTAGACTTGCGATGCTTATTGACCATAGGGGCAATAAGATAGCTTGAATCTAAATAACAGGTAAACAATAATTTACAAGAGCAAGCACAGGTCATTTATAATGATATGTTCATTACCAACGCCAATCCTTCATGGCAAAGCGGACAGCTTTCCGATCTTATCACCGTCCGTTATGGAAAGGATCATAAGAAACTTGCAGACGGGACATATCCTGTATATGGCTCTGGTGGCATCATGCGTTATGTCGAAAGACCTCTATATGACAAAGAATCTGTATTAATTCCACGAAAAGGGACTCTCAATAATGTCATGTATGTCAATGAGCCGTTCTGGTCGGTGGACACCATGTTCTTTACAGAAATGAGGTTGCCAGATGTGGCGAAGTTTGTTTTTCATTTCGTAAAGAGCAGAGACCTTGTCGCTCTTAATGCCGGTTCCGCCGTTCCGAGTATGACCACAGACATTTTAAATGCCATAGAACTCTTGATACCAGATGCAGATACTCTCACAAAGTTTGAGAATGTCGTTGCCCCGATGTACCTGACTGTGCAGCAAAACACTCAGGAATCCAGCAAGCTGGCTGAATTAAAGAGATTCCCTACTACCTCGGCTCATGTCTGGCGAGATTGACGTCTCCGACATCGACCTTTAAGCCACTAATAGACTCGAAAACTGCTCCGCAGTTTTCTCGTTACCGCCTCTGTCAGACACCTTGCCGTCCGTATGCAGGCATTCGTCCGCCTTCGGTGTTTGCCCACACTGCTTCGCAGCTATCCGTGCGTTGCACGGATGAGGGCTAAATAGTATTGTTTATCTTACTGTTTAATTCTATTTTTCATCAATAGGACAAAGATAAGAAAGCATTTTTCTCTTGTACTTCTATTGACGGAATATAAAAATTCAAGCCTATTAAGCGTTTCTATCCTCAAACTTGGAATAGTTGATCCCTCATTATAGTAATTTAAGTCTATAAGTGACATCACATAATATAGATATTGAGGAAGCACAATATCCGTATTGATGACAGTATAAAAAAGGGTATCTACTGTCCAGAAAGGATGCTCTACGAATTTAACTTTACCTATTGTACCTTTCCTCCCAATCAAAACTGATGGTTTATTATAAATAGCAGTTTTAGCATATCCCATTAGCCCGCCTGTTCCATAAATTGGGATCTCTCCATCTTCCGATATGACATCTTTTTGGTTCTTCCCATACTTAATTGTCACCATTTCAGAAAGGTAATATCTTTTACACTTCATACCCAATAGCCCCCAACTTCTTTCTAATTTCCTCCTCCAATTCACGAGATTTTTTAAACATAACCGAAAGCTCTGAGGTCAGTATTGCCATCTTTTCTTCAAAAGGCTCTCCATCGTCTTTCTGCTCTTCAATGCCTACATATCGACCGGGAGTTAATATATAATCTTGTTTCGCTATATCTTTAATCGTAGCTATTGCTGAAAACCCTTTTTTCTCCTCTAATACTCCATTCTGAAAATCTTCAAATGTCTTTGCTAATAAGTCAATATCTCCAAGGCTACCATCTTCCTGTACTCCCTCGGTAAAATCTCTGTGCTTCCTATCTACCATGTAACCCATTTTTCTGGCATCAATAAATAAAGTCTTACCCTTTTGTTTTTTATTTTTAGAAATGAACCACAAGGTTACAGGAATGGTTACGCTATAAAAGAGCTGAGTTGGTAATGCTACAATGCCTTCAACAAGGTCATCTTCGATAATCCTTTTTCTTATTTCTCCTTCTCCTGAAGACTGGGTTGACAAGGCTCCGTTCGCAAGTACCAAACCTATCTTGCCGCTTGGTGCTAAATGGTGAATCATATGCTGTATCCACGCATAGTTTGCATTCCCTGATGGCGGAGTTCCATATTTCCATCTTACATCATCCTTTAATTTATCTGCTCCCCAATTAGAGAGATTAAATGGTGGGTTTGCCATAATAAAATCTGATTTCAATGTTTTATGAATATCATTAAAAAATGTGTCTGCGTGGTAAGGACCAAAGTTGGCATCTATTCCCCTTATTGCCATGTTCATCTTCGCCATCTTCCAAGTATCCGCGTTAGATTCTTGCCCATAAACAGAAATATTTCCCCTGTTATCACTATGAGCCTTTACGAATTTTTCACTCTGTACAAACATACCACCACTGCCACAACAAGGGTCGTATACACGGCAATTATTAAAAGGCTTCAAAATTGCAACTATCGTCTTTACAATGCTTGATGGAGTATAAAACTCTCCACCCTTTGTTCCTTCATAGGCAGCAAACTGAGCAATACAGTATTCATAGGTTCTACCAAGTAAATCCTTACTAACCTCAGTACCGTCCATTTTTACTTCATTAGTAAATAAATCTACAACTTCTCCCAGAACTCTTTTATCTAAATCAGGACTTGCATAATTTTTAGGCAAAACATTCTTGAGTGTAGTATTCTCTTTCTCAATAGCTCTCATCGCATCATCTATTACCGTACCAATTTCAGGAGTATGCGCTGCTGCTGCAATCTTACTCCACCTTGCATCTTCCGGCACAAAGAAGATATTCTCTTCTGCATATGCATCTCTATCATTCTCAAATCCATCGCCTTCTTTTACAAGTTCTTCGTAACGTTTTTCAAAAGCACTCGATATATAGCGAAGAAAAATAAGACCAACTATAACCTTTCGATATTCCGCAGCAGGAATATGCCCCCAAAGAACACAAGCCGCATCCCAGATTTGCTTTTCAAATCCTATATTTGCGTTATTTTTCACTGCCATAACCTGATATAACTCCTCTTCATTCAATAAATTATCTAAAATGTAGTCTTGACTTTGTCTATTTAATAAAATCATCCCTTATATTATAGCATTTTTTTGTACCTTATATATCAATCTGTCAATCAAGCTCATTTTTCATTCGCAAAAATCCAACGACTTTGATTGATATTTCGAATAATTATTTAGCCAATGATTTTATTAAAAAAATCATCTGGTTTCCCTTTAACAGTCACAATCTTTCTCATTTTAGCTTTTTGATTATGCGCAAGATAACATTGTATGATTTTTTGATTATGCGCAGTTATCTTCGGCTTAACACTTACTACTACTAAGGCAGCTTGGGAGTTAACTAGTTCAAATTTACTTCAGAAAACAGGTTATATATCTGAAAAACTCATGCTAAATTGCTTCTCTATTGCTTTCCAGTTTAGAAACTCGTTGAATAAGTCCATAACAATGGTTGTCATACTCGGGTTTTAACAAATTTGATTCCTTCATCACATTCTGAAAACTTAAGGTTATTTTTTTGTAATGAGAAATCAATTTCTTCGTCTTATTTTCGATTTGCCCTTCAGTATTATCTGCAGCAAATAAATATATATATTTACAGCCTATCTGTTTTGTAATATCAACAATAATCGGAACAATGACTTCCCAAAAAATACCAAAACCAAGTGGAATATCAATGTCTGAAGGAACAACAAATTCTTCATTTTTACAAATATGCCGTAATTCTATGGCCGATATACAATTGGGAACGTTGATAGTATTCTCTGATTGTCCAATTTCAGTAGCTTCATTTTTCGTATCCAGTCTATTATCAGCAATCTCAAATAGCCTATCAATCTCTGCGCCATACATCGAGTCGCCTGCTTCATAGATCTTTTTAATAGCATCTTGATCCTTAGATACTTTCGCTTCTATTACTGCGCCAATAAAATCTTCAAGTTCATCAGACAATTTTTCTTCTAGATTTTCTCCAACTAGCAAACCACATTTTAAAGAAAAAAACAAGGCTATTTTCTCGGATTTATCCTTAACAAGATAAACTCTTGTTTCACCGTCCAAGTCCTCAGACCAAGCCTTGTCTTTATCTTTAATATAAGCCTCAAGTGAATTGCTTTGTTTCTTGGAGACGAATCCACTTAACAATCCAATATTTTCCGGATTAGAGGTCAAAACCTCATATTTAAATTCACGAAAGTAATTTCGTTTTTCCCCAATGTTAATAATAACACCTCCCCCTATAGCAAATCAGCCTTTCTATTCATAAGCTCCCTAGTTGCATCAACTCTCATTGCGTCAAGCGACACTTCAACATCCCCATCATCTGACGATTCCAACCCTTTTCTAGCCTTTTTCCATGAAAACTCCTCATGTGATAAGCTACTGAGTTTCCAAGAAGACAAAGAGCCATACCTTTTCATCACACTCTGTAATAGGTTAAAGCTCGACTCAGACAATGTACTAAATGCATTCAACTCAAAAGCCTTGCTCTTATACGCACTTCTAACTTCTTTCAACACAGGTCCGTATTTCCAAGCATAAAATGTTCCATCAAATAAAGGTTCATCATTGTACATAAGGGATTCTCTCTGTGAAAAATACATGAGCTTATGCATTTTCATTTCATCCATGCGCACGCCATTTTGCTTATAATACATATCATACAAAGCCTTTGCAACACACAATGTCTTTTCCATACGCATCCCCCTTTAATTTAGTATTAGTGTCAATTAGTATACTACTTCAGGTTTTATTTTACAATAACGTCTTGAATAATAAAATTGTTATGTTATTTAGATTAGTTTTCAGATTAAGTACAACACTTGAATGCGTTGCACTTAATCTAAGAATCCAGACAACATCCTTTACTCATCATTCCCAACAATCTCACCAAGCACCGATATCACAGCACCGAGGATAATAACCAAATCAGAAAGATTAAATACTATCTTAGGTATGCCCTTGATTACAAAATAATCAGTGACACCGCCCTTTGTGATTCTGTCATAGAGATTGGAGGCTGCTGCACCTACCATTAGGGCAAGCCCAAGTCTCTTTATCTTTCTATGCTTCTTGCCAAGGGTAAGCAGATATATATAAGCAGTCATACCAAACATAGCAGAAACCCAAGAAAGCACCCATCTAGGCTTTTCCTCAAGGTTATTCATAATGAGCCCCTTATTAACTGACTTCTTGATTGTAATAAGGTCTCCGAAATACTGCTTTCCTGTCTCTATCTTATCCTTTTCAACCTGTCCCTTTAAGAACTGGTCAACTAAAAATGCCCCTACTCCTGAAATTATTGAAAACATACCACACCTCCTGTGACTAAATTTACATTATTGCTCTTACTTATACTATAAGCAATTTCAGGCTATTTTTCAAGGTTTATACTGATTATTTTAATGAAATTCGCTAGGTCTTAGCTTTTTATATATAGCAAGTAAAATGAGGTCGCTAATTCTTCCCCATATAGATATCGCAAGCATACAGATAATTATCATATCTACACTGCCAAGCATCCTGGAGTCCATCATAACCGCACCAAGGCCTTCACTGACTCCTGTAAGCTCTCCCAGCACAAGATAAGCCCAACATATACCCATACCAAGCCTCAGTCCTGCAAATATACCCGGTAATGAGGCAGGTAGTATGACCTTTCTAAAAACAGCTATCCTATTGGCACCAAGTACCCTGCCTGCATCGATTAGTATCTTAGGCACGTCCATAACAGCCCTTACAGTATTGATATACACAGGAAAGAATGCCGCAAGAGAGATAAGAAAAATAGTAGTCTTATCTCCTACACCGAACCATACCATTGCTATAGGGAACCAGCCTATACCCGGTATCATCCTAATCATGTTGATAAAAGGATCAAACAGCCTCCTCATAAGGGCAAAGTACCCTGTAACTACACCAAGGGAAACACCTGTAAGTCCTGCAATTGCAAAGCCTGTGATTACCCTGTACCAGCTTGCAAGAGAGTGCTTCATAAACTGTCCTGAATAGGTGGACAGCCCCTCCGTACCTGTTATAAAATCCCAAAATCCTATTACTATCTTCTTAAAAGAGGGTATTAAATACTCGGGTGTCTTAAAGACACCCGGCAATAATACCCACGAAAGTACAAATAGTATGGGAATAATGAAATTTACAAAATCAATCCCAAAATATTTATTATCTTTTTCATTTTTACTTTACTGTTGATTTCTCAATGAAACTGGTATCAATGAGTACATCTATATCAGGTACATTTTTTCAATAATACTAAGTTCTTTCATCTTCTCAGCAAGCTTCTTTACCTTTGCCTTTGTATCATCGGTAAGATCCCAGGGCAAGTGCCATATTCTCATTTGCCTTTTCAAGGTACTTCTTCTCAGTACCAAATTCTGCAGCCCTGTCTATCCACTCATCCTTGTGCTCCATCTGTAGTATTTACTGCCTGAATATGCATATCTACAAGTCTCTGAATCTTCTCAGGCTCATTTTTATCTCATCCTCAGTTGTAAGCATAGCCGCATTGATATAGCCTGCAGCTGTCGTCAAAATAAGGATATTCAAGCACCCTTCCGTAACCGTCTATCTCTGCTATTGAAGGAACGGCTCACCGCTAAGAAGGCATCAATTGACTTCGAAGCCAAAGCCTGTCCCATATCAAAGAGTCAATCTTCTGAGTGTTACATCCTTAGCAGGATCAAGCCCTGCCTTGTTAAGTACCTCAAGCAAGAGAATGTGGTGCATGGTGCCGGGAACATAGGCTGTTGTCTTACCCTTAAGGTCCTTTGTGGTCTTGATATCGCTGTCTTTTCCTACCACGAGGGCTGAGCATTTCTCAGTCATAGTAGCCACCACCTTAACAGGCTCTCCCTTTGAAGCTGCCATAATAGCTGTAGCCCAGGTTGTTCCTGTAAAATCAAGGTCTCCTGCAAGCAGAGCTGTCTTCATGTCTCCAGGGTTGGTAAATGGCTTAACTTCAACTGTCTCACCCTTGTTGGCAAACTTGTCATAAATGAATGGCTGGATGGTCTGTGCTGTCTTCCAGGTACCAACAGTCATATTGACAGCTTCTGCCTTAACTGAGCTTGCGGCATTAGATGTACTAGCTATGGAATTTGTAGAAGATGCAGCTGTGCTTGAAGAAGACTTAGCCTTTGATGAGGTTTCTGAACTACTTGTCTTAGACGGATTGTCTGTCTTTCCCTGACAGCCTGCAAGCGCTGAAACTGCAAGTACAACTGATAACCCAAGTGCCAATAATTTTTTCATAAGAAAACCTCTTTAATTTTTATTATACTTACTCTTCACTAAAGATCTTGTGAAATATTGGATTTATTTTCTTTTGGTTCATTATCTTTTTTTATACCATCATATCCATAGTTTCAGAATTTCCCTAGCCCTTATCAATGCTAGTTCGTCCCACTCTTCCTCTGCGATATCATTAGAGCGTGGAATCGCTCCTGTGTCTACAACCAAGACATTGGCACCGTATTCTATAGCCAAATCATTTCTGGGATGAATGACTATATCTTTGATACTGTGCCTTGATACTATTCTAAATATGGCTGTTATATGTGCAATTCTTTTTTCTGACAGGATACCCAATTCATACTTCGGAGTACCCGCTACAGGCACTCTTGGCATAACACCTGCTACATCAGTACCTTCACTGATAAGCTCCAGCATACGCCTTGCTATCTCTTCATTGGTATGCTCAGGTCCTATCGGCTCAAGATACTGGGAAAGCATAAGTCCCGAGGCTTTTATATCCCTTACTACAGCCCTTCTTTCAGCAAGGTTAAAGTGTGTGTCCTCTCCTTCTCTAAGGCGAATGGCATGGTAGACCATCTCTACACCTGCCTTAAGAAGCTTGTCAGTCTCAGAAGTATTATCATTTCCTGTATTTACAGTCAATATATAGTCTCCCTTAACCTCAGATTTTACCTTCGTTACAAGCCTTAAGAGCTTCTCCAGTGGATAAAACTCAGTAGTTCTAAGGACTATCCAGTCCGCTTTTTTCTCTGCATAGGTCTTTACAATCTCCATAATGCGGTCATCTGTTAACTCTGTCTGCTCTCCTATTGCATTCCACCTGTCTCCAAGCGAGCAGAAGCTGCAATTCATCTTACAATTAACATAGTCAAGCCCTATGGCAGCCCATACTTTACCTTTACCGCCTGTTACTCTCTTTGCAATTTCTCCTGCCTTTTTACCTATAAGCCGTACCTCGTTAGACTCCTCAGGAAGTGCAAGCAGCATTATTATGTCATCCAAATCAAGTTCTTCGTCATTTAGTACCTTTTCAACTGCTTTATTTGTAGACAATCCTCCTTTCCTCCTCTCATTAAATGCTAATCACACGGTTTTTAATATATCATGTTTTATCCACAAAATCAAACTTGTGTAAGGCAATATCAGTCTGAAATCATTTCAAATGCCCCTTGATTGTAAGTTGATCCCCCTTTAATTCACACCAATTGAAGCCTGAAATCATCTTAACTTCGCTCTAATTGCCAGTCGATATTATCTTAATTGCAGTCCGAGCTTTATACCGTTTATCATTATTAATTTATTGTTTTTCGATAATTTTCTATTGACATTCAATACCCATCCTGATATAATCCGCTTATAACAATTATCCCTAAGGAGGCAGTATGAAAGATTCACTTATAAGCAGTAAGAAGAGCATAATTCTAACCAAGTTTTGCATAATTGTACTTATGTTTATTTCAGTGGTAATGATGTTCTTTGGCAACTATCTTATAACAAGATTTTTAGCTATGACTGGCGGAGCAAGGATAAATATAAGCAAAGAATTGTCATTTTATATCATCACCTTTATAAGCTATGTTTTGGGCATAATTGCTCTATGTACGCTATTTTGTATGTTCAGGCTGGTTAGCAACCTCGAAAAAGACCGGGTATTTACCGCCGAGAATATAAAGTGGCTAAGGTACATAAGCTTTGGCTGTCTTGCTGCAGGTTCACTTCTAATTATTGTAACTGTAGTCTACGACAAGTATTTCCTTGTGCTTACTTTAGCAGCCCTCTTTATGATGCTCATTGTGAGGGTGATTAAAAATGCCTTTGAACAGGCTCTCGCAATGAAGGAAGAACTTGACTTAACCATATAAGAAAGGACGATTATGGGAATTCATATTAACTTAAATGTGATGATGGCAAAGCGTAATATAGGCCTTTCTGAGCTTGCAGAGAGGTGGACATTACCAACGCCAATCTCTCGATACTTAAAAACAACAAGGCAAAGGCAATCCGCTTTTCCACTCTTGAGGCGCTTTGCAAGGCACTTTCCTGCCAACCGGGCGACATAATAGAATACAGGGAGGATGAAGAAAATGAATGAGAAAAAATTTGTATATAGACCATTTTTTTACTGCTGTTAACCTTTGTTACCTATGTTCTTGCCTATTTTTATCCTGATATCATGGGCGAGCGCTCCATCATACTTCATTTGGGAAGCTTTGACTTTAACCTAAGATTTTTTATATTTACACTTGTCTTCATTGGAATTACGGAGTTTACCGCTGTAAAATACAATAAAGCAAGAAATAGGGAGAGTATTTTCTGGCTTATGACCCTTATACTGCTTTCCCTCCTATGGTGTATGAGGACATTTGAAAGCGAAGGAGCCTTCTCGCCGTTTTTACTCCTCTTCCTTCACTGTAATGCAGCCTACTATGTAATTATGAGGATGTGTGTGACAGCAGAGGGTAAGACCGGCCCTATGGTCTTCTTTGACTTCCTCTCCGCCTTTATCATCATCCCTTTTTCTAACTTAGGCTTAAGAGTGATTGTCTTTGTAAATGCCATAAAGAACCGCACCTTTAAGTTTAGCAAGAAGAAGCATCTGCCTATAATTCTTACCATAATTGCAACATTGTTGCTGGTATTATTTGCTTCCTCCCTGCTTTCTGATGTAGACAGCGGGTTTGCACACTTAATGAGTGGAATTGTCGGCTTGCTACCGGGATTTGATCCTTTATTTAACAACTATTTCTTTATGACTATGCTGCCAAGAATCATTATTACCATACCTGTAGGAGCCTTTCTTATGGGGCTTATCGGAGGTTCAGCCATCAAAAATGAGCCTGAATTTAAGAAGGAAAATATAGTTAATGGACTTGCTTGCTACAGACACATACCAAAGTTTGCCGTAATTACAGTGTTTGCTGCCCTAAGTACCATTTACATAATATTTTTTATCTTCCAGATTCGTACAATGATTCCGGTTATAAGCTCTGATTCTTTTACTGCTCCCGAGGCCTCAACACTTGCAGTAAAAGGCTTTTATGAACTTATCCAGATACTTATGCTTAATTTCTCGGTTTTCGGTGTGTTTTTCTTCTTCGCACCTGATAGCCTTGTAGAATTTAAGGACAAGTGGGTGAAGTTTTTTGCCACTCTTTTTGCCGCCACAGGTATCTGCTTTGCCATACTTGATTATTTCAAGCTTTACCTATATGTGGCAAGCTATGGCTTTACCTCTAGGAGGCTGGTAGCAGCCTGGTTTCTTCTGGTTATGTTTACCGCCGCCATACTTATGCTTATAAGACTGTATAAGAAGTTTGAAGGAATCAGATATATAGCAGTCTTATTTATAGTAAGCTTCATCCTGTTTGCTTTTTCAGAAAGGCACTATAGTACAGATTACTCCTGTTACAGGGACAGATTTTACCTGGATAAGGATGAAAAAGGTTAGAAAGAGGCTTGACTACCATTTACTACATTTTGTCAAAAGAGTGCAGAACCATTGATTCATAGGCTCTACACTCTTTTTCCGTCTAAATATTGTTATCTTTAAGTTTTACCAGATTCACATTGGAACTAAACATAGTTACATTGTCTACTTTCTTTTCAAGGAGAAGACCTTTGCCGACTAATCTCGATATTACGTTCTTTCCTAAAAAGGTTGATGCTTTACCCCTACATAACTTGCTATTTCTGATACCTTTCGATATTTTCCCAAAACAAAAAGATAATATTTTTAATGTCATTTTCCTTCTAAAAACAGTTTCTACATAAACTTCAGGATTCTCTTTTCGACTCACTTACAACTCCACTCGAGAAAGTTAAATCAGGCAAGGTCAATGTAAATGATTGTGCATCTGCAGAAACATATGGCCTATATTCTTCTCCTCTCCCTTTATAATCGGCTTCTATTTTGTCAAAAACCCGACCCTCCATATATTTACAAAGTTCCAAAACTTCACATATTATTTCATTTCTTCTTCTAGGTATAATACTCGATATGTTTTTCTCTATGTAGCTCTCTAACTCCTAGAAGTGCTCCCCGGCGATGTTATTTCAAGTCTGTCATAAAAATATTTACCTCTGTTGACTTCCCTGAATATAATAGTTCCTATGCTAACAGCATTTACTACCCTTCAGTGACAGCTCTACCTGGAAACGATATGTATTCTATCCTCGTATCAATTTCCTTTTTATATCCATTTACTGAATGGTTTTTATAAATTCTATAGTCTTTTTATAACTTCTAAAAGATTGCCTGTATACACTTCACTTGCAATAACAACAGAACTACCCTTGTGATTCCCGGCCACTGAGTTGCCACAGTTTAGTTCTTATATCATTACAGTTATCCTTAAATAACAACATTCCTCTAGATAGTTTCTTCTCTGCAGAAATTATGTTCTTTGATATCAACTCCTTATCTTCTACACTATCTCCATTATCTGATATTAGTTTAAACATGTTTTGAAAAATCTTTTTATGATATATCTCATCTGTAAGCATTGTATCAAATGGTGTGTTGTCGCTCATAAGAACCATATCCCTTATCTGCTCTTGTGAGGCAATATCAGTTCTTCCGTAATTTCTCACATATATCCCCCAACAACCCCGTTATCGTGTAGTGCTACGGGTAAATTTTTGTTAGCATTCACCTGTACGCATAGTACAAATCTAGATGGAACAGTATCATTTACCCGGTATACTCGTTATTTCATAGTCTACATTGGATCTATTTTTCACGTATAAGTCGATGTAACATCAGTACAATATTATCTGCTTTATTCCCTATCTAATGCTACAACCTTGTGAGTTTTATTTTCAACGCCAATTATTAGTTTTCCCCCATCTGTGTTGGCTAAATGCTACCAGAGTCTTTAGCCATCTATTTCTAGAGACCTTTCCATTCTTATCCTTACCTTCGTAATAATTCCCTTATATTCTATTGTTTTATCTTCTAAATAAAGCCTTATCTATTAACTCTTCTATACATAGTTCCACCTTTCCCTTGGTATTATGATTATATGTATATAGTATATTGATGAAGTTGTAAACAAAAACTTCACACCACTTCACAGAAACTTCACTCCACTTCACACGAAACTTCACTACTTCACACCAAACTTCACTCACTTCACTCTTTACCTTCCTGCCAGCACTATAATATCTTAAAACGCTTTTGGGAGGGATTATGAAGCCTAAGAAATTTTCACCTTTTTACATAAAACTGATAGCAGGTGCCATCATCCTTATATTCACCCAGGCTATATGTATTACAAGGGTAACAATAATCAGTACGCAGCCTTCATAGGTATAGGCGGCATCTTAGTACTAAATGCCTATTCAATGAGGGAATAAAAGAAATAGTAATTGTTAAATATCCTACAATCGCAGAAAAATCCGCAAAAGCTTATACCAAAAATATAAGATTTACAGTTTTTGTATTAAAACTTATTATACAGAGTTGTTTCTGTTACTATTCTTGTAACCCTATAAATATACGTAATCAAATCGCTTCTATCGCAAAAGGCTACTTACTCGTATTGATTGCGTGTAAACAGAATAAAATTCTCTTTATAATTGTATCATTAAATTAAATCAAGCACCTGACTTATATCCTTTTTACCAAAATTAGGCTTGCCGTCATTTATCACCATACAAAGGCACACTCATAATCTGGTATTTGTCACGAAGGTCAGGGAAGTGGTTGAGGTCATATACCTCTGTGCTTACCTTAGGGATTGAGAGAAGCAATTCTCTGAGCCGCAACAACAAGGTCAGGACACATTGTACAGGTAAGGCTAACCATAGAGCTTTATCTTTGTCTCCTTGTCAACTGCCTCTATCTTGAGACTTGATGTCATCCTCTATCTGCTGTCCCGGTCCCGCCATTGTAAAGACCTAAGATGAAGGATGTAGACTCATGTCCTCCCGTATTCCGTGGAATGCAAGTCCTGAGTAGCTTCATCCTCCTGCACACCTTCACTAAGGGGGCTTCTTTTTCATCTACATTTTCCTCAAGCCTTACGCTTAGCTTATCTGTAAGTTTTTACAAGCTCCTCCATAGTGCTTCAGCTCATTTTGATGAATCTCTGCTATCAAGCCCGAGACTAGCACAAGTTTACTCTCCATTTTGCCAAATACAGCATTTAGCTGAGCAAGCATATCTGATGAAGAGTGCATTACCATTATCCTCTGCTGCAGGCTTTACGCTTGCAGGAGTGATGTGTGTTGGTTGCACTTCCCTCTCTTACAGGCTGCTCAGGAACAAGACCTGTCTTCTTGTGCATCTTAACTACATACTTTTCAAGCTCGGTAGCCGCAAAGAGCTCCATCGCCAACTGCAGTTACTACTTGTCTAAGAGGCTTGATGCACACATCTCCAGCTGCAAAAAGTCCTTCTCTTGTCGTCATCTGAGATTTATCCGTTATTGATGTATCCTCTTTCATCAATCTCTGCAAGTCCCTTTACGAAAGGCTTGTTTCAGGTTCATAGCCTGCAAATACAAACACACCGAAGGTATCATCTTCTACCTTGTGGGTGGTCTCTTCTCCTGAAACAAATCCTTTCCAGGTAATGCTTCTAAGTACTCCGTCACCCTCAGCCCCTTACAACCTCTTTGTTGTAAAAGTGCAGTTATATCATATTTGCATGTAGTCTCATCTGCTGTAGCCTTGGCACAGGTAAAGTCCTCTTCTCCTTACAGAGAATGGTTACATGCTTTGCGTACTTGTAAGGATACACTTTCCTCCGCAGCCTGCAAATCCACCGCCTATTGACGAAGATGTCCTTTCCTGTAAAGAACTCACCGTCTGGGTAGCCAATAAGCCACACCATCAGCAGCTGTCTCTGCCTCTCCCTCAAGTCCTCATCATTCTAGGGTGTGCACCTGTAGCAAAAGAAGCACCACAGGGCACTGAATCTTACCCTTGGTGGTCTCTATCTCCTTACATCATTATCCATATTTATAGATGTTACCTCAAAGCGAGACTCCGTTCCAAAGTTCTGTGCCTGTACACGCATTTTCGGTAAGGTGTCTTTCCATCTGTGATTTCAATGCCTGGATAGTTTACACCTCGAAGTAATGGTAATCTGTCCACCGGAATTTCTCCTTTTCAAGCACTATTACATAGCAGGCTCTTGCAGGTAAAAGAGCCGCAGTGAGTCCCTGCCGGGCCTCCGCCGATGATTGCAACATCATATAAGTTCTTGTTATCCATCATCCTCCTCTGTGTATAATTAAATCTAGTTAGTTCTCTCTATCTACTCTGACTTCTAACCTTTTTATCTAAAAATCTCAATATCAAAAATCCAGTTTTTGTAATGCAACCATGAAAAGCACAAAAACACGAGTAATCAGTTATTTTCAGCTAAAATAAGCAGATTACGAAAATTTTTGACCAGCAGATAAACCAGGCAAATGTACATTTACGCTATAAAAAGGCTGTCATCTCGCCACCACCTCGCAGTGTACGTTTACGACAGCCTGAGTTATTACCATTTATTACGACTCGTAGCGACAAAAGTGATATGTCACACACCAGAATAGGGACTGGGCTTGCTTATCACCAATCCTCAGGTTTATGCTTAGGGATTAAGCTGTCCCACAAGGTCAAGGCTTGGCTAATGTCTCAGCGCCTCGAGTCCACTTAGCTGGGCAAGCTTCATCGCCGTGCTCGTGTACGAACTGGAGAGCCTGAACCTTTTCTGAAAAGCTCCTCAGCATTACGATCCTACGTTACCTGCATTTTACTTCGTAGCAACAATCTTTCCTTCCGGGTTAACTACGAAAGGTACCTCTCTCAGCAGGACCGTTCTCCTCGATGTATACCTCAAAAATCCTTTGAAAGTACGTGTGTGCAGGATCTGTAGCATTGTATAGTGTCAGCTTGGGAAATCTCTCTGAGCTATCGTGCCATACCTTGTGCTACGAGTGAGTATCTGTAGATACGCTGTAAATATCTGCAGCCAACTTCCTTAAACTTTGGATAAAGGATTCTGAAAGATCCTCAAAGCTCTGTTGGGCAAACAAATGTAAAATCAGCTGGTAGAAAGAATACGCTCCACTTTCCTAGAGATGTCCTTCTTGCTTACCTCTTTAAAAGTTTATTATTCTCAAAAAGCCTGTACTGTACAAAATCTGATACTTCTTTTGACATCGAATGACATTCAAATCTCTTTCACGTATAAGTTAATTATAGTGTACGATCTACTTTTTATGATTTGATTGCGTACAATATTATAATATACAATATACCATAGATGAGAACAATTGTCAAAGGAGTCAAACTTTTTCGTAAACTTATGAGAGCTTTTGTATTATCTTCAAGGAAGTCGACATTTTATCTTTCCTGTGTCTACATCAGCTCTTAACCTGCTCCTCTAACTTCTCTGAAGCTGTTATTAAAGATTCCTCTTCCGTTATTAATTCCGTCTACCACTATGACTCAGAGTCATTGCGAGGTCAAGGCTATAATCATCCCTTGTTCCTGAAAGTCTTACATTTACGCTTCCTGTATGTGCTTCCTGTACTATGAAGTCGGCATCCACACCATCAGACTTTTACAAGTCCCGTGCATCGGTCTTCGCTGTAAGTCTTTTCAGCCATGGCATCTTTTACTTTGATATAGCCTGTAGCAATTTGCTTTAAGTCTTTGCTCTTCACATCCTCTAAAGAAATATAGCCTGCTCATCTGTGGAAATATCTAGCAAAACTCACTTTCTAAACAGTTCATTTTACTGCTCTTCGTAGAGTATCACACAATCAGCCTTTTTATATCTCCGTCTTTTTACCCAGCTTCATCTCTCAGCCTTTACTTTTGCACTCTGATGCAGTCACACCAACGACTTCAAGCGAACCAAGATTCGTTTTCCAGTCTAAGGTAATCAGCTGATATTGCAAGAGGGATAACGCCCTCATCAGTTAGAACACACTGCTGAAAGCTTCTTTATCTCTGGTATTGCTATTTCAACAAACTCTTTTTTCTTGTTAAATATATTGAAGTTGAAATTAAACCTCAAATACCTTTGATTTACGCTTATCCTTATAATAGACTATTACCCTCTTTTTGATGATAGGATCGGTTTCCTTGCAATTAAGATATATGCCAAACTCATCTCCTGACTTCTTATGATTATATCTAAGGAAGATACATCTATCTCTATGGAATCAGGCATCGGGTAGTATCCATACAGCTCCACTGCTGTACTTTCACATATACAACCTTGGCATCACTCTTAAAAGATCGGCATCATCTGACTTTGAAAGTTTGCATCAGATGAAGATGAGTTTCAGTCATCACTGTGCTTTTGATATCTACCTTTTTAGATGCCATCTCCTTTTCTGATTCTTCGTACAGCTTTCACATGATCTTCTTTCATATATGCAGATTTTATTATCTTTTGCAGCTACATCCTCAGGACTTTCATTTCTTGCATCTTTCTTCTCAAAAGCCTCTCTTCAAAAATGCCTCCCCAATAGTGATTGATGGCATCTCTCGTCCTCAGGGGTTCAGTTCGAGGAAGCTTTGCTTTCAGTCTCGTAAAATTCCGTTTCTTTGTTGTCCCTTGCCGTATTGATATTTGAAAATGAAAAATCAACATTTTAAACTTTCCTTTTGTATCTCTATTCCGTCATATAAGACCATTCCTTTTATAGAATTTGAGTTTTTCCTTCCCTCGAGTGTAATCCTATAATGCCTGCGATTACGCTTTGTACAGGACTGTCATACGTTGCAAGTTCTCCTTCTTTTCTGAAGCCTTCTAAGTACCGGGTAAGGGTGGATTCAGATGTATCTAGTACTTCCTGTACGCTGTGTCTGTGTATCCATAAGTCTTCCTTTTTCCAATATACTTGCTTTTGCTCCAGCTGAGTAGTAGCAGTTACCGTGAAGTCATAGTTATCTCCTTTCTATAAAATTGTCTCATTGTGTTGGTTATAGTATATTGCCTATATATAATATCGTTTGTCGCTAAAATTAACTTTCTAAGGCACATTCCAGGTTGCATAAGCACCATATACACATCCGTCAAATCACTGTTCCGGCAAAATTTTTCCATTATCGAAAAAATCGCTTTTGCCATAAGTTAACCGCTAAACAAAAACTTCCTTCAGTTTCATTCTCCAAAGGAAGTTTTAGCATTCTAAATCTGTATTTCATTATTTCTATCAAAATTTACTGCACAAAACCAGCGTCTTTTTCATATAAAGTTACTCATTCTTCATAGCTTCTATGACAGATATCTTGGTAGCCCTGCTTGCAGGATAATAACCTGAGAAAGTTATACCGTTAAAATCCCAAAGCCTGATGCCAGCAATGGCGGCCAAAAGCGGAATCACGGGAGAGCTTCCTCCTGCTCCTTCATCACCACCCACGCATCCTTTGAGGGGCACTACCCAAAGGCAGGTATTTAGTGGGTGGGGCTCCATAGCTGCAGGTTATGCCAATCACACCTCCTATAGGTCCCATCATACCGCCTCAAAGGAAGAGTTTCTTGATATCTATTCGACCGCAGCACCTTCATTACGCCTATTTCTTTGGTACGCTCACTGTAGATTGACTGTTATCATGGTTTGTTGGCAATGGGAAATAGCTGCCAACAAGCATAGATATAGCTCCTACCACCGCAAGCACCATCTGATCGTCTTGAAATTTTCAATCTGCTGGGTGAAGTCAGACGCTGCATGACCTGCATATTTCCTGTAATTGCATCTCGTGACTCCATCATGTACATTTTCAGCACTGTCAGCATTTATCTTGGTGCCTTCATATTCTTTCTCCAGTTTCTTTCAGCTGTTTTCCTCTATATCCGCTTGAGAGCTGCTTTATAAAATCCTTGTACATATCAAGGAACTGCCCATATCCATAAACACGCCTGAGTGAATATTCGCCATATCCTTCTGTATCAAACACTGCAAAGCTCTGTGTTATAAGTCCTGAGTGAATCTGATACTTTCCATTCTCGTCACGAGGTGTCGCATCTTCATCAGTTTATGTTTAGAGATACCCTGTGCTGTAGCGGATCACAGACGTAGGCTGGAATGCCGATGAATTAGTACGAGAGCACTAAGCCTCTGCTGCCAACCCACAGCTTAATCTTGGCCTTATTAGTGCGCTTTTCTTTGCCAGTCTGATTGTTTTTAAGCTTCCAGGAAACTCAAGCGCCTCAAAGAATCGGCATCCATTGCGCACGTCACAGTATTGTTTTCATGGACTGCCACTCTTTAGCTTTGCTGAAAAAGTCATAACCAGCGACACTGTGTCTTTATCCTGTATGCCTAACATAACTTTGCTATAAACATATCCATCGCTGCTTTCAGAGTGGTTTCCCTTATCATCCTATGCTTACTGGTTCTTTTTCCATGTCGATGACGGTAAAGACTTCCACACTGCATAAGATTTGCCCTAAAGGATTCTGCAGTTCGATCCTATACCGATGGATATCTGTTACGACTATGGAAATGGTTTCATGACTGTGCCGACCACCGTATTGCGGTACTGGCATTTTCTTCTTCCAGATTCCTCAGGCCCATTTTCGCAGATCACTAATCATCTTCCTTACAAATTTAATGCCCTTTTTAATCTTTAACTTAGCGGACTATTCCACTGAAGTCTCCGCAGGTGCGAGCACACCGGCAGTTATACCTGCCATAGCAGAGGAACTGCTCTGTGTTGCGGAGATGATGAGCCTAACGTTTGCGCGCCCTGCTCGCCATCCCGTCCATCGCCACCGTGACGCCGTTTACACATCGCTGTCGTCAGCACCTATAATTCCGGCATCTTTAGCCATATCTTCTGTATATGCGTCGAACGCCAACCTCCAGCGCCTGCTGCTTAGTTACCTGCCTCACCTTTTGCACACCTTCTGTAGCAGTTCCTACGCTCCCTCGGTAGTAGCAGAACCTACCGGTTTCCGCTACAGAAGAGGAGTCTGCTTGGCCTCCATTTTGTTTTCAGCTAGCATGACAGTCTCCCCTGTTTTCTCTGTGGTTTCCTGTAGCATTGGTTGTTGTCTGCGTTTTGTGTTTCTGCCTCTTTTTGCTGTCTCTGGCACTGTGCTGTGCATTGTATGCCATTTGCATCTCCTCCCAGCCTTCAGGCTTTGCATCACATTACAGCTGACCACTTCCTGTTTCCGCTGTAGCAACATTTACAATTCACTTGATACTCTAATTCTCGCTCAAAATAATCCTCAATTTCGCTGTTATAACTCTTCATCCTTCACGCATTGCTTCAGCAGACTTTTTCCTTTATGCTTCTGACTTCTGCAGACCATATACGCTGAAGCCCGCGATGAATAAAACTATGTTTCCACATATGCATAAGCAGAGGAATGATATCTTTGGCCCCTCGTCCAATGGGCATAGGATCAATGGGGTATCAGGAGTATCTTCAGGATTAGTTGCATTTGACCATGCTCTCAATCAGTATCATGGAGAGCTTGCATTTCCGTTACTGTCTTCATAAAAATGGTGAAACCCTTGCCCATTCCATCTACTACGAGGGTAGCATCCGCATGAATATGATCTTGCCTTCTGCAGCATTTACGGCCCTGCCGATGATGTAGGGACTTCGTTTGCAGACGAAGTCTCGCGACATAGCAGTTTACATTATAAAAGGCCAGCGCTACCCATGCCGTAAAGTCAGGCAGACGGTGAAGTTGACTCGCTCAGCACCGGGTGTATCTCACGCCTGCTAAAATAATTGGCTACGCCGGGTCTTGTCTGTCTGGAAGTAAACCCTGGAAGCTTTAACTTCCTCTTCTGCTCTTGTGCTGACTGCTTTATAGTGCATAGTGGCAACATCCTTGGTTAAATATTCATAATCAGAAGTATATTGTGAGGTCATATCCAAACCGCATCCTCTATCACCCTTGGCCTTACAGCGGTATGCTGAGCTTCTCGCCACCGCCCTGCTTTGAGGAGTTGATGAACATGCGCTACCTTCTGCTATAGAAAAGCTGTTGTCCTTAGCGGGCGAATAGCGCTAACAATGCTGCCACGCAGAGCAGTGGGATGTAACGCGATTCTTTTACATCAAAGTAAATGCAGTCTTTTCCTGCCTTTATCTTATCCTTTGCCTGTGCTATACTTGAGATACATAAGTCTTGGCGTCTGTCACGACTCTTCCTTACCTTTTATCATGTAAACTCATTGTGTCAGTAAGCTGGTGGCGGTCTTGTCTTTTTACGGAATAATGAATGTTTGCGGTAGTTGGCTTCCGTCTGTAACGTCTCAGTGGTAAAGCTTCTTCTGATTTAAATACACCATCAGTTAAGTGAGCAGTCTGAATTTGTCATAAGCCTGGGCAGGCTGGATCCTGCCTCTGAGTAGCCTGTTGTCTACAACTATTTCTTGGCATCGACCTTTTCTATATTCTTGATTCATAAATCATCAAAACTGTCACCACATTTACTCTGTGAGGATAATTTACATTTGATACCTGGGTACAGTTTAATCTCAAGCTTCTCATCCTTTTTGCAATTGTCTGCATAGTGTAAAGGTCTGAGGATATTTGATGTTCAATTATTTTACATACCAAGCTTGTAACTCCTCGCAATTTGAAATTTTTGTCATAAAGTCAAAGTTACGCTTTGCGTCTTCTCCTGATGGTCTATATTGGCTGAGGCTGTTCATTTTGGTATTTGGTACTTTCATTATCCTGAAATGCTCTGTTACGTTGTCAGTAGCTAACTCTCGTCATTGTGGTTTCACTACACATCATTTATTTCACAGTTCTTGGATATTCTGAATCAAGAAAGTGGCTTGGCGTTTTTCTTCTGACTGTCGACAGCAAAGTATAGCTTGTTTGGCTGTTTAGGGTTTCTGGTAATCAGTTAAAGCTGTCTGTGGTTATAATTGTAACAGGGAATGTCGTTTATATCTACCTTTTTTTGCGAGAGGAGATCACAGAAACTTTATGAGCGGTATATCCTGAAGTGTTTTCATCTTTTTCCCTTTGGTCAGTTGAGCACATCCGAATGGCTGCCATTCCAGTTTTGCTCAGATAAGCGTTTATAATGGGTTTCGTGCTTTGGTTAAGCCTTCTGGTATTTGGTTTACATTTCGGTATCCGGATTTACGTTATGAGGCTTTAGTGCATCTTTAGGGGCCGCCTTTGCTGTAGCTGTGCAAATTCAGTCTCGCTTTTGTTACTTCCACCTGGCTGTAGTCGGTGTCTTAAGTGCAAGTGATTCACTAATTATCTTTGTTGGCTTTATCTCGTCTTTTTACCCATTGGTTTTCAAGCTTTTCTTCTCTTTTTTCTTCTTTTTGAAGTTCTTCAGCTTCTATCTCTATCCTCTTCTTCTTCAATCTTTTCAGCGGTCAATTCAACATTTTGTATTTCCATCCAAGATGTGGATTATCTATCTCCGTAGCTGGCAAGTCTCGGATCGTGGTAACCATAACAATGGTCTGCCTGTTCCTCCTTGCGCATTGGTGGTAATCCTTAACCTCCGTCGTCTTCGTATCAAGGTTTGTGGCTCTGCATACACTGATTTCGGGCCTTGCGACAAAGGCTTGCTGTCCTACTCTCTGCAATACCTGTCTCCTTTGGTTTGTACGTAAGTCTGCTACAGGGTAACATGCAGCATCTGTCTGTTTTCTTCTTGTCTTACCACCCTCTTAAATGAGGCATTTCACATTTCAATGATTTCATTGAGCCTGTGTAGGTTATATGCCTGGAAACACAAGCAAAAGTGAGTGCTTTCTGAAGTCATGGTTTTCTCACTCCTGCCTTATGTCATGCCTTTTAAGAGGTTTCTCGGATGAGGCCTTTCTGCCATCGTTAGTGGCGTGGATTTACCTGGGCCTGAGGTACGAGAGTTAGCTCTCATTATTTATCCGGCTAATAATTTATTGCCTTAATCTCTGTTTCCCACTCTTGGTATATTTTCTTCACATTTCAATTCATTCCTTTTTAGTTTTCTTATCTTGTTTGTTGATGGATGCGTCAAACATTATGGTGTGGGCTTTCTCAAAGCGTATAGCAGTGACATTATCGTGTGGTTAGTTCGCATTTATCAGTAATAGCGCGAAAAAATGTATCTTTTTATTAGGTATCCTTACAATTGGTTCCAAAAGGCTTCATTCTTCAAGAACCTTTGTAAGGCAACTATAAATTTATTGACTATTCAGGCTATTTGTTGACTTCTTATTCTTCAACCGTTTTATCCACACCTCTGAAATCATTTGGTGTAAATGATGATTGGTATCTCCCATTTCTCAATGGCATGGTAGTTATAATAATTTGCCCTTGTCCATTCTAACTATTGTCTCTTCCGCCTTGTCTTCCTCAACTCCGTTCTTTGATTGCCTCTTGAGTTCTAAATGGCATGAGAACAAATAAAGATATTCTTTATCCTTTCTCTCTCTTAGCACATAGTCGCGCGTCCGACTGTGATACAGAGGGCCTTCATCAGCTACCTTTCTTGAATCGACTGGGCTATATATACCTATCATCAGGGAGGTGGGTGTAGCCTGGGTCAGGGCTTCATTAACATTCATACCTGGCTATAGAATAGAGGCTGTTTGTGTTTTCATCTCAACATTGTCAAGGCTGCCTCTGCAAATCCGCTCTCTCTTAGCTGCTTTGGCTATAAGTGCCCTTCATTGAGGGGCTGCGTGTTCCTTAGCTAACTTTTCCGCAACTTCACCGCTTGCATACTGTCTGTTTACTAGTTTGTTGCTGTACCTGTGTCCTCCTTTTTGGTTGGTTAACCTGCCTTCTTTTCTTCTCAAGTATACTTCTTTTTGGCAACTTTTACAATAAGCTGTGTGGCTTTTCTTTGAGCTTGTCACCAACCACTTAGGAACCAGGTTAGGTATCTTTTCAATTGGCTATCTCTTTAACTATGGTGGGAGCTTAAAAGGCGTATTCGGGGTTATGGAAAAGCGTCTCAATCTCTCTCAAATCTGTCTGTTTGTCTGGGCTTCTGCATTTCATTTTATGATGTGTAACAGCTCAAGCATCACAGAGCAGTTTGTGTAAATTCAACTCCTGAAACCGTTTAGAGCCCTTCTTAGTAGCAAAAACCATTGATTATAAAGCACTGCAAATGAGGTGTAGAGAATAATCTCTTCCTTACCCACTTCGGATATTGTGTCAGTGTTTCCTTATCCTAAGCCTTACCTTTGGTATATCCTTTACTTTCACCTGATGCATATTGCCACTTGCAGTAATATGGAGCCTGTCTGTTTTCTCATAGTATCTTGGTCGGATACTCATTGAGAGCTCTTCATTAGCCTTTGATATGCTGTCACATGCTCTGTAGCATATCGAAGCGGTCTATGCACTTTGCTCTTCTTCTTTACTTCTTCCTTTAGACCTGCTTTTCTTCATTTCAAAGCTCTGTCCTTCTGGTCTTTAAAGTTCTTGAAATTGCCTTCGTCGGTCTTTATCTCCTTATGAAGTCGCTTTTGTCTGATAATTTCTTG
>BNJS01001132.1_pt1 | contig 27291 bp, 31 predicted proteins | sample 8540461 | NCBI WGS metagenome assembly BNJS01 (sample SAMD00202454, study PRJDB9452) | human saliva metagenome | isolation source: human saliva | place: Japan | reverse complement strand
CAAGTGTCTGCTCTTCCAATTGTTCAATGATGCGATTGACATCGTTGTCTTGATTGATTTGCTGCTAGCGTCACCTACGATGACATCTGACAAGCCGAGACGTTGCTAATCTCAAAGGCGTTGCTTCGACCGGGTACTCCCTTGCATAAAGCGATGGGTCGGGCTGCAAAGCTAGCTGTATCAAACTCCATGCTGGCATTTTGAACATGGGCAGTTTCAATTCCGTAGAGCCTTGAGTTCAGGATAATGAGTGGTTTGCCATAGTCTTGACCTGACGCAAAGCATAAGTCTTCTAGGATAGACATGGCAAGGGCTGCACCTTCTTGAGGATCTGTTCCTGCTCCAAGCTCATCAAAGTAGCAAAGCGAGTTTTTGATTGACCTTACCAAGAATATCAACAATATTGGTCATATGGCTGGAGAAGGTTGAGAGACTTTGTTCGATGGATTGTTCGTCTCGATATCACGCAAAGACCTCCTCGAAAATCCCACGACTTCCTTGTCAGCCAAAATCAGCAGACCAGACTGGGCCATCAATTGCGTCAAACCTAAGGTCTTGAGCATAATGGATGCTTACCACCTGTATTAGGACCCGTGATGACGATAGCTGTTAATTCTTTCGCCAAAGTGCACATCATTTGCGACTGCATTTTTTACAAGAGGATGACGAACGTGAAGCAGTTGAATCTCCTGTCCCTCAGACACTCGAGCACTACTGCCTCCGTCTCTTGGATAAAGCGAACCTTAGCACGAATCAGGTCCAAATGTCCAATAATCCATGCATCATTGGCGATTTCAGCTGCATGAGGTCTTACTCTTTCAGAGAGTTCTTGGAGGATACGCATCATCTCATAGCGTTCGTCTGCACGAAGACTTGCGATTTCTTCACTTAGCTTGACCACTTCACGTGGTTCGATATAAACAGTGTTCCCACTGGCAGAAATATCATGTACTACACCAGCAATCTTGTTACGATAGGTATTCTTAACCGGAAGAACTTGGCGACCATTTCTACTTGCGATGATACCTTCTGTCAGCATCTGAGCTTTTTGTTTGAGAAGGTCTTGCAGGACATCACGGACTTGACTTTCACTATCATGGATTTTTCGACGGATTCGTGCCAAATCCTCACTAGCAAAGTTCTCAATAAATCCAGCTTCGTTGATGGCTTGTAGATTTCCCTGTAAATGTGAGAAGTCATGAAGTTTCTCAAACCAGTTAGCTAGGTGGTCTAAACGTACATTTTCAAGATTGTCATAAAAATTCTGCAATTCACGACTGGCAAAGATGACACGTTTGAGAAGGAGAAATTCCTCGATATTGAGGTCAGCACCCATCTCCAAACGTTTGCTAGTTGCAACAATATCTTTTGTTCCCGAAATGCTGAAATGAGGATGTTCGACAAAGAGTTCTTGCATTTCCTTCATCTCTGCAAAAGCTTGCTTAATCTTGTCTCCTTTATCAGTCGGAGCAAGTTCTTTCAACTGCACTAGTCCTTGCTCGGTCAAAAGATGAGGTTCAAATAAAGCCTTAACCTTATTAAATTCTAATGTTTCTAGTATCTTTTTATTCATTTTCTTTTCCTTCGTAATGAGCGAACGATTTTTTTAAATTCTCACTCTTTTCAAAAAGGCTCCTAAACTATTGAAATTGTAAACAAAAGGCTAGGAATAGTTCCCGCCTTTTTATCCGATTATTTTGGTTACCCAAAGTTGTTTAATCACATGACTAGTGATGGGAACACTCTGGATAATATGTTTAGCTACAAAACTGTTTTCAAGTGAATTTTGAACAATTTGTAAAGGAACAGTCGCAAGAATGGTCAGTATCATCTGGAGGACAAATAAGGTCACAGCCAGAGATAAAACACCTGCACCTATACGGAAATATTGGCCCTCTAGCTTTTTAGTCGGTAGAAGATTAAGAAAGAGACCCACCAAACGACCAATGCAATAAAATACAGTAAAGGCTAAGAGGTAACCAATCCCTGCATAAAAGACCTTGTCCAGTTGGAAAAGTTGATCGGATGGGAAAAAGAAGGTTCCCTGCCCTTGCTGTGGACTTGCATATGGGATCAACAAATCAAATTGTTTCCCTAAAGATTGATAAAAATTTCCTGCAAGAAGAGCTGAAATCACAGTTGCTACAAAATAGTAAATCTGTAGAACCAAACCTCTACGATAACCGATATAAAAGCTCCATGCAAGAACCAATAAGAGAAGGACGGAAATCATAGGGAATCCTCAATCTTGCTCTGTTCTTGTTTAGTCGCTACAACTTGATGACGGAGGGCGTCTAATTCTTGCTCCTTATCATCAAATTCAATCTCACGGCTGAGTTGAGTTGACAAGCTATTGACCGCTAATAAAATAGCGATTGTCTCATCATCCGCCCCAGGCATTTGCTCTTTAATTGCTTCATATTTTTCTGTTGCGACCTTGGCAATTTCCTCCATAAAGAGGTTGTCATGCTCAGTTGTTAGGGTCAATGTTTTTTTGCCGAATGTAAACTTGTATCGATTTAAATTTGCCATAAAATTCACCTCACGATATTATACCAAATTTCACTAAGTTTGTCAGTTTTTACCAATTCTACAGCTTTTATGGTACAATAAGAACTATGGCAAGTATTACATTAACCCCGAGTGAAAAGGAAATCCAAGCCTTTGTTCAGCAATATGAACAGGCACTGACTCCTAGTAAAAATCCTTATATTCGCTACTTTTTGAAGCTTCCCCAAGCTAGTGTTTCCATCTACACTTCTGGAAAAGTCTTGCTTCAGGGAGAAATGGCTGAAAACTATGCCAGTTCTTTTTGGTTATCAGGTCAGTCAAGGAACTAGCGGACAAAATTTCCCCTTGATTGGAACAGATGAGGTTGGGAATGGTTCCTACTTCGGTGGTCTAGCTGTAGTAGCATCCTTTGTGACTCCTGACCAACATGACTTCCTACGAAAACTAGGTGTAGGGGATTCTAAGACTCTGACAGACCAAAAGATTCGTCAGCTTGCCCTCTGTTTAAGGAGAGAATCCAGCACCAAGCGCTTCTTCTTTCTCCAAGTAAGTATAATGAAGTCATTGGGGAGCGCTACAATGCCGTTTCCGTAAAGGTAGCTCTGCATAATCAAGCGATTTTTCTCCTCCTCCAAAAGGGAGTCCAGCCAGAAAAGATTGTGATCGATGCTTTTACGAGTGCTCAAAACTATGAGAAGTACTTAAAAAATGAAGCCAATCATTTTTCTAATCCAGTCAGTCTGGAGGAAAAAGCTGAAGGTAAGTACTTGGCTGTCGCAGTAAGTTCTATCATTGCGCGTGATCTCTTTCTAGAGAATCTCGAAAATCTGGGTAGAGAACTTGGTTATCAACTTCCAAGCGGGGCTGGAACAGCTTCTGATAAGGTAGCTAGCCAAATCCTTCGTGCTTATGGTATGCAGGGACTCAACTTCTGCGCCAAACTACACTTTAAAAATACTGAAAAAGCAAAAATGCTAGAAAGGTAAATTATGAAATATTTAAAATCATTTTTAAAAGAGTGGGGAGTTATCTTCCTACTTATTACACTAGTAGGTCTTAGCCGTCTCTTTCTCTGGAGCAATGTCCGTGTAGAAGGACATTCCATGGATCCTACCCTGGCAGATGGAGAAATCCTCTTTGTGGTTAAGCATCTCCCAATCAATCGTTTTGATATTGTGGTTGCTCATGAAGACGGTGGGAACAAGGATATCGTTAAACGGGTCATTGGTATGCCAGGAGATACTATTCGTTATGACAACGATAAACTCTATATTAATGGTCAAGAAACTGATGAACCCTATTTAGCAGAATACCTTAAGCGTTTCAAGGAAGATAAACTCCAAAGCACCTATACTGGATCTGGTTGGGATGGTAAAAAGGGAGAATACTTTAGAACTTTAGCTCAAAAGGCTCAGGCCTTTACCCTAGATGTTAATTACAACACTAGCTTTACCTTCACTGTACCAGAGGGTGAATACCTCCTACTGGGTGATGACCGTCTGGTATCTAGCGACAGTCGACATGTTGGTACCTTTAAAGCAAAAGATATCACCGGAGAAGCCAAATTCCGCTTCTGGTCACTCAAGCGTATCGGAACATTTTAAAAACTAGGAAGAGGCCGAGAATTTTCTATCTCAGCCTCTTCTCATTCCATTTTGACTAAATCTGGGATAGTTTTCTCAGACACTATTGTAAGGAATTTTATGGAAGTTTATTTTTCAGAGCACCATTGAGACGCATTATTTTTGAAAAATGTCAGCAATTTTTTCCGCATTTTGCTCCTAGATATTGATGATACCAATGCTGAAGACTTTGATGATTATGAAATCATTGTCACAGGTACAATGGCTGATATCATTGAAGGAGAGGAATACACCTTTTGGGGACAAATTGTCCAACACTCCAAGTATGGGGAACAGCTACAAATGACTCGCTATGAGAGAGCCAAGCCGACTAATGAGGCTTGGTCAAGTATTTCTCCAGCAGCCATTTTTAAGGAATTGGACTCAAAAACAGCTCAGAGAATTGTGGATATTTACGGAGAATACTATTGACAAAATCTTAGAAAAATCCAGACAAACTCCAGTCTGTCTCTGGACTCTCTGACTAAAAACCAGTGAGGGCCTTTGTCTCAACTCTTCGTCTTAATTACGGAACAGAGATGGTCTTAGCCAAACTGGCTAATTACGGCATCCCAAATAAACTAGCCTTTCAGATTCAAGACTTTTACAAGGAAGAAACGCTAGAGATTGTCGAGAATTATCCCTATCAACTGGTTGAGGATATCAAGGGCTTAGGGATTTACCATTGCTGACCAATTGGCCCAGAATTGGGAATTGAGAGTCAAGCTCCCGAACGCTTCCGTGCTGGTCTCGTCCATAGTCTCTTTCAAGGTTGCATGGAGACAGGAGATACCTATATGGAAGCTAGAGACTTGTTGGAGCAAACCCTCAACCTTCTAGAATCCTCCCGTCCAGTCGAACTAGATCCAAGTCAAGTTGCCCAAGAACTTGCTTATCTGATTGAAGAAGATAAGGTCCAGCAGATTGACACCAAAATCTTTGATAATAGCCTCTTTTTTGCAGAAGAAGGGATTCGTAGCCATCTCATCAGAATCCTCGAAAAAGGACAGAGTAAAAAACAGGATCTAGAAACCATCCAAGACCATATCACAACTGTTGAGGAAGAACTGGGGATTGAGTATGATAGCATTCAAAAACAGGCCATCTGCGATGCTATCCAGAACAAGGTCTTTATCCTTACAGGTGGACCTGGTACAGGTAAGACTACTGTTATCAACGGCATTATCGCTGTCTATGCTCTCTTAGAAGGACTGGATCTCAAAAAAAAGAGCAATCTGCCCATTCTCCTAGCCGCTCCAACTGGTCGTGCAGCCCGGCGCATGAATGAGCTGACAGGTCTACCAAGTGCAACTATTCACCGCCACCTAGGTATGACTGGAGACGACGATACCAGCCATCTGGAAGATTATCTGGATGCTGACTTTATCATTGTTGACGAGTTTTCCATGGTAGATACTTGGCTAGCTAACCAGCTCTTCTCCAATATCTCCTCTACCAGTAAAATCCTCATCGTTGGTGATAGCGATCAGTTACCTTCTGTCAGTCCTGGTCAAGTCCTAGCAGATTTACTCCAGATACCAACCATACCTCAAACACGTTTAGAAAGAATCTACCGTCAGAGCGAAGAATCGACCATCGTCACTCTTGCAAGTCAGATTCGTCAAGGAATATTGCCTGCAGATTTTACCCAGAAAAAAGCAGATCGCTCCTACTTTGAAATCGCTAGTAACCATATCCCTGCTAGCATTGAAAAAATCCTAGGTGCTGCTATCAGAAGTGGCATCCCTGCTCGTGATATTCAGGTTCTTGCCCCTATGTACCGTGGAACTGCTGGTATTGATGCTATCAACCAGCTCATGCAAGACCTACTCAACCCTCCACAAAAAGACCAGCTTAGCTTTGAAGCTCCTCAGTGTCACTATCGAACAGGAGATAAGGTTATCCACCTAGTTAACGATGCAGAGGTTAATGTCTTTAACGGAGACTTAGGCTATATCACAGACTTGATTCCAGGAAAATACACTGAATCCAAGCAAGATGAAATAATGATTGATTTTGACGGTAATGAGGTCTCCTATCCTCGAAATGAATGGTACAAGATTCGCCTAGCCTATGCCATGAGCATCCATAAATCTCAGGGGAGCGAGTTTCCTGTTGTTATCCTGCCTATCACCAGCGCAAGTAAGCGCATGTTAGAGCGTAATCTCATCTACACTGCCATCACTCGTGCAAAAAGTAAGCTCATTTTACTAGGTGAATTACAGGCCTTTGACTATGCAACTCAGCACATCGGAACGGCTCGTAAGACCTATCTAATTGAACGTTTCGCTGACTTAATAGAATCAACTGATGGAACTAGTAAATCAGCTACTGAAGCTACACCAATTACAGATACTGAACAATCCTACATTCTAACCGAAGACAACTGGTCTAATATCCCAGCCATGATTGGGATTACTGAAGAAGACCTGCAGGAGATTTTCGGAAAATAAAGTATAAGAAAACCCACCGAATCCGGTGGGCTTTTTATCTTTTCAGATTATTTTACTGTTGCAGTGCTTGTGATCAATTCAACAGCTTTCTTCACTGCAATATCGTGTTTCAACATTTCAGCTGAAAGCAAGCTTTGTACTTGTGCAACTTCCATGTTGTAATCTGCAGCCAATTGCTCGATTTCTTTTTGGATTTCTTCTTCTGAAGCGTCAAATCCTTCAGCTTTCGCAACTGCTTCGATGACAAGGTTAGTCTTCGTACGTGACTCAGCTTCTGCTTCATATTGTTTGTGAAGGTCTTCTTGAGTAGTTCCAGTGATTTGGAAGTACATGTCAGGGTTGATACCTTGACGTTGCAAGTTTCCAAGGAATTCATTTACTGAACGGTGAACTTCTTCGTGGATCATTTCTTCTGGAAGTTCTACGATTTCAGCGTTTTCAACTGCTTTATCGATTGCTGCACCTTCAACGGCATCTTTGTATGCTTCTTCTTTAGCAGCAGCCAATTCGTTGCGGTATTTTTCTTTCAATTCAGCAAGTGTTTCAACTTCTTCATCGATGTCTTTTGCAAGTTCATCGTCAAGAGCTGGAACTTCTTTAGCTTTTACTTCGTGGATAGTTGTTACGAATTTAGCTTCTTTACCAGCAAGGTCTTCTGCTTGGTAGTCTTCTGGGAATGTTACGATAACATCAACAGTTTCACCAGCTGAGTGACCTACCAATTGGTCTTCGAAACCAGGGATGAATTGACCTGAACCAAGTCCAAGTGAGAAGTTTTCACCTTTTCCACCGTCAAATTCAACACCGTCGATAGAACCAACGAAGTCGATAACAACAGTGTCGCCGTTTTCAGCAGCACCTTCTTTGATCACCAATTCAGCCAAGTTGTTGCGTTCACGTTCGATACGTTCTTCAACATCAGCATCAGTTACTTCTTTTTCTACATCAACTGATACTTCAAGGTTTTTGTAGTCACCCAATTTAACTTCAGGTTTTGTAACAACTTCAGCAGTGATAACCCAGTCTTGACCTTTTTCCATTGAAGTTACGTCAATTTTTGGTTGAGCAACCACTTCAAGACCAGCTTCTTTTACAGCTGCTTCATAAGCGTTTGGCAAAAGAGCGTTCATAACGTCTTGGTAAAGTGACTCTTCACCAAATTTTTGGTCGAAGATAGGACGTGGAAGATGACCTTTACGGAAACCAGGAACGTTAAGAGATTTCTTTACTGAGTTAAATACACGGTCCAATTCTGGTTTGATTTGGTCTTGAGAGATAGTGAAAGTCAAGACACCACGGTTTGTTTCTTTGTTTTCAAATGATACAGACATTCTGTCATTTCTCCTTAAAATTTTTAAATACAGTCTATTATAACATTTTCCATTGATAAAAAGCTAGACTAATGCAGATAAATCTGGCTAAAACACATTTTTATAATTTTTCTATCTTAGTCTACTCAGGAAAATTTAGTAAATTTTTGACATTCTAGAGTTAGTTTTTAGCTAGTATTTCCAAGTATTATTATTTTAATTTTTGAATATTCTTTTGAGAGTATATTTTTCAATTGCATAAAGTGTTCCACATAAAAATTAAAGTTTGATTCATTTTGAGTATTACACATACAAAATTATCTCTATAAAGTATTGTAAGCTAATATTGAATACAAATTTGATAACTAAAAAGAAGACAAACATTCTTAAAATGTTTGTCCTCTTAATCTTATAGACTCTATCATCTAGTCCGAAGTAATTTCAATAGGATTAAATTTTTTATTTTAATCTTCTTTTTCTTACGAACTACAAGTCAAATCCTCATTACTCCAAGAGTCCAAGTGCTGCTAAGCTAGTATGATCTTCAGTACCAGTATTTGGCAACTGAGGAGTATTTTCTTTAGCAGAGGTTGGTTTCTCTGGAGCTACTGGTTTCTCTGGAGTCACTGGAGTCACTGGAGTCACTGGGGTAACTGGAGTCACTGGGGTAACTGGAGTCACTGGAGTCACTGGAGTCACTGGGGTAACTGGTACAATTGGAACGTAGATGATTGGTGTGTCATCACCTGGGTTTGTTGGAAGGTTTGGAAGTTCCTTACCTGGTTCTACTGGTTGACCTGGTTTGCTTGGATCTTTTGGATCTGGCAAGTATGGTTTGTAGCCTGGTACATTAGGAACAACTGGTTTTCCTGGTTTTGTTGGATCTGTTGGATCATTTGGATATTTCACATCTGGTGTTGATGGGAATTTAGGATCATCAGATTTTGGAACCAAGCTTCCAAGTGGTTTATATGTAACAATCTCTACTACTTCAGGATTTTCTGGAGTAACTGTCTTACCACCGGCTTCTGTCTTATCAGCGTAGTAACCTGGAATTACTGGTACAGATACCTTACCGTAAGTATGGCTCTTCTCAGTCCATGTTGTAGTTCCAGAAGCTTTGTTTTTCTTTACCAGTAAATGTAAAGTCATCTTGGACATTGTCTCCTGGAGTCTTATCGCCTGCTCCTTCAAACTTAACTGTTTGTTTAGTTGGTTTCTTCACATCATTTACGATTGGTACGTAGATGATTGGTGTGTCGTCACCTGGGTTTTCAGGAGTGATTGGTTTTCCTGGTTCTACTGGTTTACCTGGTTTGCTTGGATCTTTTGGATCTGGCAAGTATGGTTTGTAGCCTGGGTACGTCTGGAACAACTGGTTGACCTGGTTTACTTGGATCTGTTGGATCATTTGGATACTTCACTTTTGGTGTTGATGGGAAGTTTGGATCGTCTGGTGTTCCTGGTTTTGGAACCAAGTTTCCAAGTGGTTTATAGGTAACAATCTCTACTACTTCAGGATTTTCTGGAGTAACTGTCTTACCACCAGCTTCTGTCTTATCAGCGTAGTAACCTGGAATTACTGGTACAGATACCTTACCGTAAGTATGGCTCTTCTCAGTCCATGTTGTACTTCCAGAAGCTTTATTTTTCTTTACCAGTAAATGTAAAGTCATCTTGGACATTGTCTCCTGGAGTCTTATCGCCTGCTCCTTCAAACTTAACTGTTTGTTTAGTTGGTTTCTTCACATCATTTACGATTGGTACGTAGATGATTGGTGTGTCGTCACCTGGGTTTTCAGGAGTGATTGGTTTTCCTGGTTCTACTGGTTTTACCTGGTTTGCTTGGATCTTTTGGATCTGGCAAGTATGGTTTGTAGCCCTGGTACGTCTGGAACAACTGGTTGACCTGGTTTACTCGGATCTGTTGGATCATTTGGATACTTCACTTTTTGGTGTTGATGGGAAGTTTTGGATCGTCTGGTGTTCCTGGTTTTTGGAACCAAGTTTCCAAGTGGTTTGTAGGTTACTGTATCTGTTGCTTCAGGATTTTCTGGAGTAACTGTCTTACCACCAGCTTCTGTCTTATCAGCGTAGTAACCTGGAATTACTGGTACAGATACCTTACCGTAAGTATGGCTCTTCTCAGTCCATGTTGTACTTCCATCAGCTTTGTTTACTTTACCAGTGAATGTGAAGTCGTCTTGGACGTTGTCTCCTGGAGTCTTATCGCCTGCTCCTTCAAACTTAACTGTTTGTTTAGTTGGTTTCTTCACATCATTTACGATTGGTACGTAGATGATTGGTGTGTCGTCACCTGGGTTTTCAGGAGTGATTGGTTTTCCTGGTTCTACTGGTTTACCTGGTTTGCTTGGATCTTTTGGATCTGGCAAGTATGGTTTGTAGCCTGGTACGTCTGGAACAACTGGTTGACCTGGTTTACTTGGATCTGTTGGATCATTTGGATACTTCACTTTTGGTGTTGATGGGAAGTTTGGATCGTCTGGTGTTCCTGGTTTTGGAACCAAGTTTCCAAGTGGTTTGTAGGTTACTGTATCTGTTGCTTCAGGATTTTCTGGAGTAACTGTCTTACCACCAGCTTCTGTCTTATCAGCGTAGTAACCTGGAATTACTGGTACAGATACCTTACCGTAAGTATGGCTCTTCTCAGTCCATGTTGTACTTCCATCAGCTTTGTTTACTTTACCAGTGAATGTGAAGTCGTCTTGGACGTTGTCTCCTGGAGTCTTATCGCCTGCTCCTTCAAACTTAACTGTTTGTTTAGTTGGTTTCTTCACATCATTTACGATTGGTACGTAGATGATTGGTGTGTCGTCACCTGGGTTTTCAGGAGTGATTGGTTTTCCTGGTTCTACTGGTTTACCTGGTTTGCTTGGATCTTTTGGATCTGGCAAGTATGGTTTGTAGCCTGGTACGTCTGGAACAACTGGTTGACCTGGTTTACTTGGATCTGTTGGATCATTTGGATACTTCACTTTTGGTGTTGATGGGAAGTTTGGATCGTCTGGTGTTCCTGGTTTTGGAACCAAGTTTCCAAGTGGTTTGTAGGTTACTGTATCTGTTGCTTCAGGATTTTCTGGAGTAACTGTCTTACCACCAGCTTCTGTCTTATCAGCGTAGTAACCTGGAATTACTGGTACAGATACCTTACCGTAAGTATGGCTCTTCTCAGTCCATGTTGTACTTCCATCAGCTTTGTTTACTTTACCAGTGAATGTGAAGTCGTCTTGGACGTTGTCTCCTGGAGTCTTATCGCCTGCTCCTTCAAACTTAACTGTTTGTTTAGTTGGTTTCTTCACATCATTTACGATTGGTACGTAGATGATTGGTGTGTCGTCACCTGGGTTTTCAGGAGTGATTGGTTTTCCTGGTTCTACTGGTTTACCTGGTTTGCTTGGATCTTTTGGATCTGGCAAGTATGGTTTGTAGCCTGGTACGTCTGGAACAACTGGTTGACCTGGTTTACTTGGATCTGTTGGATCATTTGGATACTTCACTTTTGGTGTTGATGGGAAGTTTGGATCGTCTGGTGTTCCTGGTTTTGGAACCAAGTTTCCAAGTGGTTTGTAGGTTACTGTATCTGTTGCTTCAGGATTTTCTGGAGTAACTGTCTTACCACCAGCTTCTGTCTTATCAGCGTGTAACCTGGAATTACTGGGTACAGATACCTTACCGTAAGTATGGCTCTTCTCAGTCCATGTTGTACTTCCATCAGCTTTGTTTACTTTACCAGTGAATGTGAAGTCGTCTTGGACGTTGTCTCCTGGAGTCTTATCGCCTGCTCCTTCAAACTTAACTGTTTGTTTAGTTGGTTTCTTCACATCATTTACGATTGGTACGTAGATGATTGGTGTGTCGTCACCTGGGTTTTCAGGAGTGATTGGTTTTCCTGGTTCTACTGGTTTTACCTGGTTTGCTTGGATCTTTTTGGATCTGAAGTATGGTTTTGTAGCCTGGTACGTCTGGAACAACTGGTTTACCTGGTTTACCTGGATCTGTTGGATCATTTGGATACTTCACTTCTGGTGTTGATGGGAAGTTTGGATCATTTGGTTTCTCTGGTTTTGGAACCAAGTTTCCAAGTGGTTTTGTGGTTACTGTATCTGTTGCTTCAAGATTTTTCTGGAGTAACTGTCTTACCACCAACTTCTGTCTTATCAGCGTAGTAACCTGGGAATTACTGGAACAGATACCTTACCATAAGTATGGCTCTTCTCAGTCCATGTTGTACTTCCATCAGCTTTGTTTACTTTACCAGTGAATGTGAAGTCGTCTTGGACGTTGTCGGCTGGAGTCTTATCGCCTGCTCCTTCAAACTTAACTGTTTGTTTAGTTGGTTTCTTCACATCATTTACGATTGGTACGTAGATGATTGGTGTGTCGTCACCTGGGTTTTCAGGAGTGATTGGTTTTCCTGGTTCTACTGGTTTACCTGGTTTTGCTTGGATCTTTTGGATCTGGCAAGTATGGTTTATAGCCTGGTACGTCTGGAACAACTGGTTGACCTGGTTTACCTGGATCTGTTGGATCATTTGGATACTTCACTTTTGGTGTTGATGGGAAGTTTGGATCGTCTGGTGTTCCTGGTTTTGGAACCAAGTTTCCAAGTGGTTTGTAGGTTACTGTATCTGTTGCTTCAGGATTTTTCTGGAGTAACTGTCTTACCACCAGCTTCTGTCTTATCAGCGTAGTAACCTGGAATTACTGGAACAGATACCTTACCGTAAGTATGGCTCTTCTCAGTCCATGTTGTACTTCCATCAGCTTTGTTTACTTTACCAGTGAATGTGAAGTCGTCTTGGACGTTGTCTCCTGGAGTCTTATCGCCTGCTCCTTCAAACTTAACTGTTTGTTTAGTTGGTTTCTTCACATCATTTACGATTGGTACGTAGATGATTGGTGTGTCTGTCACCTGGGTTTTCAGGAGTGATTGGTTTTCCTGGTTCTACTGGTTTACCTGGTTTGCTTGGATCTTTTGGATCTGGCAAGTATGGTTTATAGCCTGGTACGTCTGGAACAAGTGGTTGACCTGGTTTACTTGGATCTGTTGGATCATTTGGATACTTCACTTTTGGTGTTGATGGGAAGTTTGGATCGTCTGGTGTTCCTGGTTTTGGAACCAAGTTTCCAAGTGGTTTGTAAGTTACAGTTTCTTCAAGATTTTCTTGAGTGACTGTCTTAGAAGCAACACTTGCTTTATCCGCATAGTATCCAGTAACACCTGGCGTTGGAACTGCATCATAGTTAGTCTTATTAGTTGTCCATGCTTCATCAGGGTTAAGAACTTTACCTGTAACTTTATCAAGTTTTAAGGTACGTGTCCATTGTGCATTTTGAACATTGTCTGCTGGTGTTTGACTACCTGCACCTACATAATGAACAGTTGACGTTACATCTTTCTTCCATTGATCTTCCGCAGGGTATTTAGGACTGTTTGGATCATTTGGATTGATTGGATCTGTTGGATTATGTGGATCGTTTGGTCCAACTGGTGTTTCACCATGTTTCAAGGTTACTGTCCATGTTTGATCGACTGAAGCATCGTTATCGAAGTGGGCACCTGTTGGGAACTCATCGCTAACGAGAACGTAACCACGATCTTCATAATACTTGATCTTGTCCGCAGTTGAGTAATTAATTGCCTCACCTGATTTACCACCGACTTGATCATTGGCAAGGGTTTGACCAGTTGTTTGATCAACGTACTTGATCACTGCTTTTTGTTCTGCCTTACGGTAGACAACTGGGGTATCAGCTCCTGGGTTAGATGGTGTTACATTTGGAATGTCTGTCACATAACCTGGGATGACTGGTGTTGGTGTTACACCACCCTTAGTTGGATCGTTTGGATCATTCGTATATTGTGGAGTTGGTGCACTTGGAATTTTGTTTCCTTCTGGATCAACTGGAATGATCTTACCAAGTGGTTTATAAGTAACCTTATCCGTAACTTCTGGTTGATCTGGAGTAACTGTCTTAGATCCAGCTTCCTTCTTATCGGCATAGTAATGTTCAACAACTGGAACTGTTTCTTTACCATAAGTGTGATTAGGTTGATCCCATGTTGTTGTACCATTTTTTTGTTTACCAGTAAAGGTGAAGTCATCTTGAACCTTATCAGCTGGAGTAGCTGTTCCTGCTCCTTCAAACGTTACCGTTTGTTTAGTTGGTTTTGTAACTTTAGTTGTTTTTGGTACGTAGATAATTGGTGTATCTTCACCTGGTTTTTCAGGAGTGATTGGTGTTCCTGGAGGTACTGATTTACCTGGTTTAGTTGGATCTTTTGGATCTGGAAGATGTGGTTTCATAACCTGGTACATCTGGAACAAGTGGTTGACCTGGTTTAGTTGGATCGTTTGGATCATTTGGATACTTCACTTCTGGTGTTGATGGGAACTTAGGATCATTTGGTGTCTCTGGTTTTGGAACCAAGTTTCCAAGTGGTTTGTAAGTTACAGTTTCTTCAAGATTTTCTTGAGTGACTGTCTTAGAATCAACATTTGCTTTATCCGCATAGTAACCTGTCAATCCTGGTGTTGGAACTGCATCATAGTTAGCCTTATTCGCTGTCCATGGTGCATCAGGGTTAAGAACTTTACCTGTCACCTTATCAAGATTTAAGGTACGTGTCCATTGTGCATTTTGAACATTGTCAGCTGGGGCAGTTGCCTTACCGTCTGATACAACATAATGAACAGTTGACGTTACATCTTTCTTCCATTGATCTGTCGCAGGGTATTTAGGACTGTTTGGATCATTTGGATTGATTGGATCTGTTGGATTGTGTGGATCGTTTGGTCCAACTGGAGTTTCACCATGTTTCAAGGTTACTGTCCATGTTTGATCGACTGAAGCATCTGTGTCATAAGTAGCTCCTGCTGGGAACTCATCATTCACAAGAACATAACCACGATCTTGGTATTTCTTGATTTTAGCTGCAGTTGAGTAGTCAATAGCTTCATAGATTTACCAGAAACTTGATCATTTTCAAGTGTTGTACCAGTATTTTGGTCTACGTACTTGATAATAGCTTTTTGTTCTGCCTTACGGTAGACAACTGGGGTATCAGCTCCTGGGTTAGATGGTGTTACATTTGGAATGTCTGTCACATAACCTGGGATGACTGGTGTTGGTGTTACACCACCCTTAGTTGGATCGTTTGGATCATTCGTATATTGTGGAGTTGGTGCACTGGAATTTTTGTTTTCCTTCTGGATCAACTGGAATGATCTTACCAAGTGGTTTATAAGTAACCTTATCCGTAACTTCTGGTTGATCTGGAGTAACTGTCTTAGATCCAGCTTCCTTCTTATCGGCATAGTAATGTTCAACAACTGGAACTGTTTCTTTACCATAAGTGTGATTAGGTTGATCCCATGTTGTTGTACCATTTTTTTGTTTACCAGTAAAGGTGAAGTCATCTTGAACCTTATCAGCTGGAGTAGCTGTTCCTGCTCCTTCAAACGTTACCGTTTGTTTAGTTGGTTTTGTAACTTTAGTTGTTTTTGGTACGTAGATAATTGGTGTATCTTCACCTGGTTTTTCAGGAGTGATTGGTGTTCCTGGAGGTACTGATTTACCTGGTTTAGTTGGATCTTTTGGATCTGGAAGATGTGGTTCATAACCTGGTACATCTGGAACAAGTGGTTGACCTGGTTTAGTTGGATCGTTTGGATCATTTGGATACTTCACTTCTGGTGTTGATGGGAACTTAGGATCATTTGGTGTCTCTGGTTTTGGAACCAAGTTTCCAAGTGGTTTGTAAGTTACAGTTTCTTCAAGATTTTTCTTGGTGACTGTCTTAGAATCAACATTTGCTTTATCCGCATAGTAACCTGTCAATCCTGGTGTTGGAACTGCATCATAGTTAGCCTTATTCGCTGTCCATGGTGCATCAGGGTTAAGAACTTTACCTGTCACCTTATCAAGATTTAAGGTACGTGTCCATTGTGCATTTTGAACATTGTCAGCTGGGGCAGTTGCCTTACCGTCTGATACAACATAATGAACAGTTGACGTTACATCTTTCTTCCATTGATCTGTCGCAGGGTATTTAGGACTGTTTGGATCATTTGGATTGATTGGATCTGTTGGATTGTGTGGATCGTTTGGTCCAACTGGAGTTTCACCATGTTTCAAGGTTACTGTCCATGTTTGATCGACTGAAGCATCTGTGTCATAAGTAGCTCCTGCTGGGAACTCATCATTCACAAGAACATAACCACGATCTTGGTATTTCTTGATTTTAGCTGCAGTTGAGTAGTCAATAGCTTCGCCAGATTTACCAGAAACTTGATCATTTTCAAGTGTTGTACCAGTATTTTGGTCTACGTACTTGATAATAGCTTTTTGTTCTGCCTTACGGTAGACAACAGGTGTATCAGATCCTGGGTCATTAGGTGTTACACTTGGAATGTCTGTCACATAACCTGGGATGACTGGTGTTGGTGTTACACCACCCTTAGTTGGATCGTTTGGATCATTCGTATATTGTGGAGTTGGTGCACTTGGAATTTTGTTTCCTTCTGGATCAACTGGAATGATCTTACCAAGTGGTTTATAAGTAACCTTATCCGTAACTTCTGGTTGATCTGGAGTAACTGTCTTAGATCCAGCTTCCTTCTTATCGGCATAGTAATGTTCAACAACTGGAACTGTTTCTTTGCCATAAGTGTGATTAGGTTGATCCCATGTTGTTGTACCATGTTTACCAGTAAAGGTGAAGTCATCTTGAACCTTATCAGCTGGAGTAGCTGTTCCTGCTCCTTCAAACGTTACCGTTTGTTTAGTTGGTTTTGTAACTTTAGTTGTTTTTGGTACGTAGATAATTGGTGTATCTTCACCTGGTTTTTCAGGAGTGATTGGTGTTCCTGGAGGTACTGATTTACCTGGTTTAGTTGGATCTTTTGGATCTGGAAGATGTGGTTCATAACCTGGTACATCTGGAACAAGTGGTTGACCTGGTTTAGTTGGATCGTTTGGATCATTTGGATACTTCACTTCTGGTGTTGATGGGAACTTAGGATCATTTGGTGTCTCTGGTTTTGGAACCAAGTTTCCAAGTGGTTTGTAAGTTACAGTTTCTTCAAGATTTTCTTGAGTGACTGTCTTAGAATCAACATTTGCTTTATCCGCATAGTAACCTGTCAATCCTGGTGTTGGAACTGCATCATAGTTAGCCTTATTCGCTGTCCATGGTGCATTAGGGTTAAGAACTTTACCTGTCACCTTATCAACATTTAAGGTACGTGTCCATTGTGCATTTTGAACATTGTCAGCTGGGGCAGTTGCCTTACCGTCTGATACCACATAATGAACAGTTGATGTTACATCTTTCTTCCATTGATCTGTCGCAGGGTATTTAGGACTGTTTGGATCATTTGGATTGATTGGATCTGTTGGATTGTGTGGATCGTTTGGTCCAACTGGAGTTTCACCATGTTTCAAGGTTACTGTCCATGTTTGATCGACTGAAGCATCTGTGTCATAAGTAGCTCCTGCTGGGAACTCATCATTCACAAGAACATAACCACGATCTTGGTATTTCTTGATTTTAGCTGCAGTTGAGTAGTCAATAGCTTCGCCAGATTTACCAGAAACTTGATCATTTTCAAGTGTTGTACCAGTATTTTGGTCTACGTACTTGATAATAGCTTTTTGTTCTGCCTTACGGTAGACAACAGGTGTATCAGATCCTGGGTCATTAGGTGTTACACTTGGAATGTCTGTCACATAACCTGGGATGACTGGAGTTGGAGTTTCGCCACCCTTAGTTGGATCTTGTGGATCATTGTTGTACTGTGGATTTGGTGCACTTGGAATTTTGTTTCCTTCTGGATCAACTGGAATGATCTTACCAAGTGGTTTATAAGTAACCTTATCCGTAACTTCTGGTTGATCTGGAGTAACTGTCTTAGATCCAGCTTCCTTCTTATCGGCATAGTAATGTTCAACAACTGGAACTGTTTCTTTGCCATAAGTGTGATTAGGTTGATCCCATGTTGTTGTACCATTTTTTTGTTTACCAGTAAAGGTGAAGTTATCTTGAACCTTATCAGCTGGAGTAGCTGTTCCTGCTCCTTCAAACGTTACCGTTTGTTTAGTTGGTTTTGTAACTTTAGTTGTTTTTGGTACGTAGATAATTGGTGTATCTTCACCTGGTTTTTCAGGAGTGATTGGTGTTCCTGGAGGTACTAATTTACCTGGTTTAGTTGGATCTTTTGGATCTGGAAGATGTGGTTCATAACCTGGTACATCTGGAACAAGTGGTTGACCTGGTTTAGTTGGATCTTTTGGATCATTTGGATACTTCACTCCTGGTTTGATGGGAAGTTTGGATCTAAGACAGTTACTCCAGATCAACCAGAAGTTACGGATAAGGTTACTTATATAACCACTTGGTAAGATCATTCCAGTTGATCCAGAAGGAAACAAAATTCCAAGTGCACCAAATCCACAGTACAACAATGATCCACAAGATCCAACTAAGGGTGGCGAAACTCAACTCCAGTCATCCCAGGTTATGTGACGTACATTCCAAGTGTAACACCTAATGAGGTCTGATACACCTGTTGTCTACCGTAAGGCAGAACAAAAGCTATTATCAAGTACGTAGACCAAATAACTCAGTACAACACTTGAAAATGATCAGAATTTCTGGTAAATCTGGCGAAGTATTGACTACTCAACTGCAGCTAAAATCAAAAATACCAAGATCGTGGTTATGTTCTTGTGAATGATGAGTTCCCAGCAGGAGCTACTGACACAGATGCTTCAGTCGATCAAACATGGACAGTAACCTTGACATGGTGAAACTCCAGTTGGACCAGTTGAAGCGATCCACAATCAACAGATCCAATCAATCAAAAGATCCAAACAGTCCTAAATACCAGCGACAGATCAATGGAAGAAAGATGTAACATCAACTGTTCATTATGTGGTATCAGACGGTGAGCAACTGCACGACAATGTGACAAAATGCACGATGGACACGTGCCTTATGTTGATAAGGTGACAGGTAACCTAGTGCTTACCATGGACAGCAGTAAAGGCTAACTATGATGCGGTTTCCAACACCAGGATTGACAGGTTACTATGCTGGATAAAGCAAAGTGTTGCTTCTAAGACAGTCACTCAGAGAAAATCTTGAAGAAACTAGCAACACAGACCACTTGGATACTTGGTTCCAAAACCAGAGACGCAAACGATCCAAACTTCCCATCAACACCACGGGTGAAGTGTCCAAATGATCCAAACGAGTCCAACTAATGACCAGGTCAACCACTTGTTCCAGATAGCCTGGATTTATGAACCACATCTTCAGATCCAAAGAGATCCAACTAAACCGAGGTAAGTTAATCGGTGCCTCCAGGAACACCAATCACTCCTGAAAAACCAGGTGAAGATACACCAATTATCTGCGTACCACAACTGAAAGTTACAAAACTACTTCATACAACTGGTAACGTTTGAAAGGGAGCAAGGAACAGCTACTCCAGCTGATAAGGTTCGAGATAACTTCCACACCTTTGCTGACAAACATGGTACAACAACATGGGATCAGCTAAATCGCACTTATGGCGAAAACGAAACAGTTCCAGTTAGTTTGGTGCATGACTATGCCGAGGAAGGCTGGATCTAAGACAGTTACGCCAGATCAACCAAGTTGACGGATCAGGTTACTTACTAAAACCACTTGGTAAGATCATTCCAGTTTGGTCCAGAGAGCAAAATTCCCAGTGCATTTCCAAACTCCACAGTAGACAAATGATCCACACAGATCCAACTAAAGTGGCAGAAACGCAACACGAGTCATCCCAGGTTAGCGACAGACATTCCAGTGTAACACCTAATGACCCAGGATCTGATGCACCTGTTGTCTACCGTAAGGCAGAGACAAAAGCTATTATCAAGTACGTGACCCAAAATACTGGTACAACACTTGAAAATGATCAAGATTTCTGGCAAATCTGTGAAGCTATTGACTACTCAACTGCAGCTAAAAATCAAGAAATACCAAGATCGTGGTTTATGTTCTTGTGAATGATGGTTCGCAGGAGCTACTTGTATTTTACCAGATGGCTTCAGTCGATCAAACATGCGACAGTAACCTTGAAACATGGTGAAACACCAGTTGGACAAATGATCCACACAATCCAACAGATCCAATCAATCCAAATGATCCAAACAGTCCTAAATACCCTGCGACAGATCAATGGAAGAAAAGATGTAACGTCAACTGTTCATTATGTGGTATCAGACGGTGAGGCAACTGCCCCAGCTGACAATGTTCAAAATGCACATGGACACATACCTTAAATCTTGATAAGGTGACAGGTAAAGTTCTTAACCCTGATGCATGGACAGCGAATAAGGCTAACTATGATGCAGTTCCAACACCAGGATTGACGAGGTTACTATGCGGATAAAGCAAATGTTGATTCTAAGACAGTCACTCAAGAAAATCTTGAAGAAACTGTAACTTACAAACCACTTGAAACTTGGTTCCAAAACCAGAGACACAAATGATCTAGTTCCCATCAACACCGAAGTGAAGTATCCGATGGTCAAACGATCCAACTAAAACCAGGTCAAACCACTTGTTCCAGATGTACCAGGTTTATGAGACCACATCTTCCAGATCCAAAAGATCCAACTCAAACCAGCGTAAATCAGTACCTCCAGGAACGCAATCACTCCTGAAAAACCGGGTGAAGATGCACCGGTGATCTACGTACCAAAAACAACTGAAAGTTACAAAACCAACTAAACAAAGCGGTAACGTTTGAGAAGGGAGCAGGAACAACTACTCCAGCTGATAAGGTTCAAGATGACTTCACCTTTGCTGCCAAACAGTAATGGTGCAACAACATGGGATCAACCTAATCACACTTATGGCAAGAAACGGTTCCAGTTGTTGAATGCCGATATATGCCGTGGAAGCTGGATCCGGGCAGTTACTCCAGATCGACCAGAGTTACCGGATAAGGGTTACTTATAAACCACTTGGTAAAGATCATTCCGGACCCAGTCGAGAAGAGCAAAATTCCAAGTGCACCAACTCCTACATGTACAGATGATCCAAACGATCCAACTAAGGGTGGTGTAACACCAACACCAGTCATCGGTTATGTGACGACGTTCAAAGTGTAACACCATCTGACCCAGGATCTGATACAGTTGTCTCTACCGTGAGCCAGAACAAAAAGCTATTATCAAGTACGTAGACCAAAATGTACTGGTGCAACGCTGATGATCAGAGTTTCTGACGCCAAATCTGGCGAAGCTATTATTTCGCAACGTAAAAGCTCAAAATCGAAATACCAAGAGTCGTGGTTATGTTCTTGTGAATGATGAGTTCCAGCAGGAGCTACTTGTGACACAGAATGCTTCAGTCGATCAAACATGGACAGTAACCTTGAAACATGGGTGAAACTCCAGTTGGACCAAACGATCACACAATCCAACAGATCCAATCAATCCAAATGAGTCCAAACGGTCCTAAATACCACTGCGACAGATCAATGGAAGAAAGATGTAACGTCAACTGTTCATTATGTTGTATCAGACTTTGGTAGAGGCAACTGCTAGCTGACAATGTTCAAAATGCACAATGGACACTTTGTACCTTAAATCTTGATAAGGTGACAGAGTGAAGTTCTTAACCCTGATGCACCATGGACAGCGAATAAGGCTAACTATGATGCGTTCAACACCAGGATTGACAGGTTACTGTGCGGATAAAGCAAATGTTGATTCTAAGACGAGTCCACTCAAAGAGAAAATCTTGAAGAAACTGTAACTTACAAACCACTTGGAAACTTGGTTCAAAACCAAGAACACCAAATGATCCTAAGTTCATCAACACCAGAAGTGAAGTATCCAAATGAGTCCGACGATCCAACCTAAACCAGGTCAACCACTTGTTTTCCAGATGTACCGGGTTATGAGCTGCATCTTCGGATCCAAAAGATCCAACTACGAACGGTAAATCAAATTTGACCTCCAGGAACACCAATCACTCACAGAAAAACCAGAGTGAAGATACACCAATTATCTACGTACCAAAAAGGCAACTTCAAAGTTACAAAACCAACTAAACAAACGGTAACGTTTGAGGAGCAAGAACAACTACTCGCTGATAAGGTTCAGAGACTTCGCCTTTACTGGTAAACATGAGTGCAACAACATGGGATCAGCCTAGTCACACTTATATGGTAAAGAAAGCGGTTCGAGTTGTTGTGAACATTGCTATGCCGATAAGAAGGAAGCTGGATCTAGAGACGAGTTACTCCCAGATCAACAGAGAAGTTACGGATAAGGTGACGCATAAACCACTTGGTAAGATCATTTCCAGTTGATGATCCAAGAAAGACACAGATTCCAAGTGCACCAACTCCACAATATACGAATGATCCAAACGATCCAACTTCAAAGAGTGGTGTAACACCAACACCAGTCATCCGGTTATGTGACAGACATTCCACGTAACCTATCTAACTTGAGAGCTGCAGTACCACAGTTGTCTACCGTAAGGCAGAACAAAAAGCATTGATCAAGTACGTTGATCAAACAACTGGTCAAACCCTGCCAATGATCAAGTCGTAAATCAGGTGAGGCAATTAATTACTCAACTGCGGACAAGATCAGTATTATAGATCTATAAATTAGTGAGTTCCCAACAGGTGCCCGCGATAACGATGCTTATCGATCAAACATGGACAGTAACCTTGAAACATGGTGAAACACCAGTTGGACAAACGATCCACATCCTAACTAGTCCAATGATACAAACAGTCCTAATACCTGCGGAAGATCAATGGAAAGAGATGTAACGTCAACTGTTCATTATGTAGGTGCAGGTAGTCAAACACCAGCAGACAATGTTCAAAAATGCACAATGGACACGTACCTTAAATGCTGATAAAGGTGACGGGTAAAGTTCTTAACTGATGTAGCATGGACGGCTAATAAGACTAACTATGATGCGTTCCAGCGCCAGGACCGTTACGGATACTACGCTGATAAAGCAGTGTTGCTTCTGAGACTAGATCACTCAAGAAAATCTCGAAGAAACTGTAACTTACAGACCACTTGGACGTGGTTTCCAAGCAGGACACCAGACGATCAAACTTCCCATCAACACGCAGAAAGTGAAAGTGTCCAGATGATCCAACAGATCCGACTAAACCAGGTCAACCACTTGTTTCCAGACGTACCAGGCTATGAAACCACATCTTGCCAGATCCAAAAGGTCCAAGCTAAACCAGGTAAACAGTAGAGACAGGAACTAATCACTCCTGAAAAGACCAGGTAGAAGATACACCAATCATCTACGTACCAATCGTACGACTAAGTGACAGAAACCAACTAAACACACGGTAGCGTTTGAAGGAGCAGGGATAAGACCCGGGAGACAAGACGACTTCATTCTGGTAAAGTAAACAAAGTTGATGGAGTACAACATGGACTGAGGAAAGCCATACTTACAGTAAGGTATCTGTTCAATTCCAGGTTACTACGCTGATAAGACAGAAGTTGGTGGTGGACAGTTACTCCAGAAAATCACTAAAGCAACAGATACAGTAACCTACAAACCACTTGGAAACTTGGTTCCAAAACCAGGAACACCAGACGATCCAAACTTCCCATCAACACCAAAAGTGAAGTATCCAAATGATCCAACAGATCCAGGTAAACCAGGTCAACCAGTTGTTCCAGACGTACCGGGTTATAAACCATACTCCGATCCAGATCCAAAGCAACCAGGTAAACCAGTAGAACCAGAACCAATCACTCCTGAAAACTGGTGTTGTTACACCAATCATCTATGCCAATCGTAAATGATGTGAAGAAACCAACTAAACAAACAGTTAAGTTTGAAGAGGCGAGCGATCAACCGTCCAAGACGACTTCATCTGGTAAAGTAAACAAAGCTGATGGAAGTACAACATGGACTGAGAAGAGCCATACTTATGGTAAGGTATCTGTTCCAGTAATTCCAGGTTACTACGCTGATAAGACAGAAGCTGGTGGTAAGACAGTTACTCCAGAAAATCCTGAAGCAACAGATACAGTAACCACAAACCACTTGAAACTTGGTTCCCAAAACCAGAGAAACCAAATGATCCAAACTTCCACATCAACACAGAAGTGAAGTATCAAATGATCCAACAGATCCAGGTAAACCAGGTAAACCAGTTGTTCCAGACGTACCAGCTACAATATGCCAGATCAAAAGATCCAAGCAAACCAGGTAAATAGTAGAACCAGGAAAACCAATCACCCTGAAAACCCAGGTGACGACACACCAATCCTACACCAATCGTAAATGATGTGGAAAAACTAAACAAACAGTTAAGTTTGAAGGAGCAGGCGATAAGACTCGAGACAACGTCCAAGACGACTTCACATTCACTGGTAAAGTAAACAAAGCTGATGGAAGTACAACATGGACTGAAGAGCCATACTTACAGTATCGCTTCCAGTAATTCCAGGTTTACGCTGATAAGACAGAGAAGCTGGTGGTAAAGACAGTTACTCCAGAAAATCCTAGAGCAACAGATACAATACAAAACCACTTGGAAACTTGGTTCCAAAACCAGGAACACCAGACGATCAAACCTCCATCAACACCAAAAGTGAAGTATCCAAATGATCCAACAGATCCAGAGTAAACCAGAGGTGCCATCAGTTGTTCCAGACGTGCCAGGCCTGGCCATACCATGCCAGATCCAAAGTCGAGCAGACCGCCTTCAGTCAGAACCAGGAAAACCAATCACTCCTGAAAAGCGGTGACGGGCACGCAATCATCTGCAGTGCCAATCGTAAATGATGGCGAAGATAACCAACTAACAAACAGTTAAGTTTGAGCAGGAGCAGCGATAGACTCAGGAGACAACGTCGAGACGACTTCACATTCACTGGTAAAAGTAGCAAAAGCTGCTGGAACTACAACATGGGATAGGAAAGGCCATACCATACGTACAGGAGCGTCTGTACCAGTAATTCGGGTTACTACGCTGATAAGACAGAAGCTGGTGAAGTAGAACAGTTACTCCAGAAAATCTGACGCAAACGAGATACGGTAAACCTACAAACCACTTGGAAACTTGGTTTCCAAAACCAGAACATCAGACGATCCAAACTTCCCATCAGCACCAAAGTGAAGTATCCGATGATCCATGAATCGTAAACCAGGTCAAACCAGTTGGGCTCCAGACGTACCGGGCCTACGAGCATGCGCGAGATCCAAAGGTCCAAAGCAACGAGTAGCCAGTGGAACCAGGAAAACCAATCACTCCCGCAAGCAGGTGACGACACGCAATCGTCTACGTACCAATCGTAAATGATGTGAAGACGCAACTAAACAAACAGTTAGGTTTGAAAGGAGCAGAGCGATTAAAGACTCCGGGAGACCAGCGTCCAGGAACGACTTCATTCACTGGTAAAAGTAGCAAAGCTGACGAAGTACTGGCATGGACTGAGAAGAGCCATACTTACGGTGAGATTACTCTGTACGGTAATTCCAGGTTACTACGCTGATGACCACAGAAGCTGGTGGTAAGACAGTTACTCCAGAAAATCCTGAAGCAACAGATACAGTAACCTACAAACCATACTTGGGAAACTTGGTTTCCAGAGCCCAGGAACAGCAGTCAACTTCCCATCAACACCAAAAGTGAGTATCCAAAGTGATCCAACAGATCCAGGTAGTGAGGTCAAGCCAGTTGGTTTCCTAGACGTACCGGGCTACAAACCGCACTTGGTCAAAGATCCAAGCAAACCAGGCAAACCAGTAGAACCAGGAAAACCAATCACTCCTGAAAGACAGGTGAACGACACCAATCATCTACGTACCAATCGTAGTGAGTGTGAAGAAACCAACTAAAGCAAAGCAGTTAAGTTTGAAGGAGCAGGGCAGGCGATAGACTCGGAGACCATTAGTCCAAGACGACTTCCACATTCACTGGTAAAGTAAAACAAAGCTGCTGGAACTACAACATGGACTGAGATGAGCCATGAGTGTCTGTACCAGCCAATTCAGCTACTACGCTGATAAGACTGAAGCAGCTGGTGAGCAGACCAGTTACTCCAGAAAATCCTGAAAGCAGCCAGATGCAATGTTCTAAAACCACTTGACTTGGTTTCCAAACCAGGAACACCAGACGAGTCCAAACTTCCCATCAACACCAAAAGGTGAAAGTGTCCAAATGATCAACAGATCCAGGGCCAAACCAGGTCGCGAGTTGAACCCTAGACGTGCCGGGCTACAAACCGCGCGCAGATCCAAAGGGTCAGCAAACCAAGGTAAATGAACACCGGAAAAACCAATCGCCACTCGACGGGTGACGACACCAGATCATCTACGTGCAATCTGTAAATCATGTGAAGAAACCAACTCAGCGAAACAGTTAAGTTTGAGAGCAGGCGATGGGCTCAGGGAGACAGTGTCCAGCTGACTTTACGATATCATGGTAAGAAAACCAAAGCTTCTGGAACTACAACATGGACTGAGAAAGCCTATGCGTACGATGGTATCTGTTCAGTAATTTCAGGTTACTAACGATTAAGACAGAAGCTGGTGGTAAGACAGTTACTCGAAAATCTGACAAGCAGTAAGACGATGTTACCTATAAACCACTTGGAAACTTGGTTCCAAAACCAGGAACACAGACGATCCAAACTTCCATCAACACCAAAAGTGAAGTATCCAAATGATCCAACAGATCCAAGTAAACCAGGTCAACCAGTTGTTCCAGACGTACCAGGCTACAAACCATACTTGCCAGATCCAAAAGATCAAAGCAAACCAGGTAAACCAGTAGAACCAGGAAAACCAATCACTCCTGAAAACCCAGGTGACGACACACCAATCATCCATGTACCAATCGTAAATATGTGAAGAAACCAACTAAACAAACAGTTAAGTTTGAAGGAGCAGGCGATAAGACAGGATTTGACTTATTGTAAGAAAAAAGAAGATTAAAATAAAAATTTAATCCTATTGAATTACTTGGACTAGATGATAGAGTCTATAGGATTAAGAGGACAAACATTTTAGAATGTTTGTCTTCTTTTAGTTATCAAATTTGGTATTCAATATTAGCTTACAATACTTTATAGAGATAATTTTGTATGTATAATACAAATGAATCAAACTTTAATTTTTAGGAACACTTTATGCAATTGAAAATATACTCTCAAAGAATATTCAAAATTAAAATAATAATACTTGGAAATACTAGTAAAACTAACTCTAGAATGTCAAAATTTACTAAATTTCCTGAGTAGACTAAGATAGAAAATTATAAAAATGTGTTTTAGCCAGATTTATCTGCATTAGTCTATTTTATCAATGGAAAATGTTATAAT
>BNJS01001527.1_pt1 | contig 27313 bp, 32 predicted proteins | sample 8540461 | NCBI WGS metagenome assembly BNJS01 (sample SAMD00202454, study PRJDB9452) | human saliva metagenome | isolation source: human saliva | place: Japan | reverse complement strand
TGCTACCTTCCCTGGGCGGCTGAGCTGAGACAGTGGATCGCACCCATGGCCCATGCCAGGGCGCCGCAGCGCCTCCGCGTCATCCTCGTGGATTGCAGGCGTGGGTCCAACGTGAGTCCCATAGTAATGATCTCTCCCGGGTCACCGTCCCCATCTAAACCGGGACGACGCCAGGCGCTGATCTCCGCGATCGTCGTTCAGACCAGTAGATGAACGTGCCACCGTCCTGTAGAAAATACGCGGCTGGCGCCCTGCACTGTGAGAAGTTGCCCCTCGGACGTCTCACCCGCATGCTCCCACTATGACCAGTACGTTCGACCGACCACTACAATACGAGGCTTGACTTCAACCGTCCCTATGGTAGAAAACCCTGTGTCGTGGAGACACATTGATAGTGTCAAGCGTGGATCGGCGTGCGACGTCATGCTGCTTCTCCCGTGCGACCCGATATGACTTCATCCTGAGACGATGATGGTTCGTTCGATCCCGACCATGAGTGTTCCTTCGTGTCTGAAGACGTATCTGTGCTCGATGGGTGTACCCAACTAGTCGAAACGCAGATACCAGGTTGCTGCGCCTGCGAGATCGTCGGAGTGTCGCCTCGACTTATGTGTCGGCGATCGCTGCAAGAAACACGTAGGAAGAGTAACAACCTGCAGCTACTGGTCTTCACGGAGAGTGTTGATTAATTTTCCGAGGGGATGCCGTTCTGTGCCTCCATAGTGAGTCAATGAATTTCGCAAGGAATGCGAAATCAAGCCACAGGAAAGAGACCGCGATGAGTGACGAACTGAGGATGAGTTATGATGAAGCCAAATATCGTGAAGAAAAATTCGATGATTCGGAAGAGGTTCTTGAGGAGAGTTATGAAGGATTTCCGGAGAGTGTCGATAGTGGGGAGGGTACTGAATATATTGTTGCGATGATCTGCAAACTCGCTGAGGATGCAGGAGATGTGGCCAATGCATCAGGCGTGGGAGGACGAAAACTGAATGACGCCACCAATGCACTGGGGGGCATGGACGAAAGTGTCGCGCAAACGTTCCGCGACCTAGTGAGGGAGTCGAAGCAATGATCACTGCAGCAGATATCGATGGACTGATTCCGGGAGAAGTGGCCTCCGTCGATGCGGCGGCGCAATGGCTGGAAGGTCTGCGAGATAATGCAGAGGATGCTAATGGACTGCTTAACGCAATTTGCTTTGACGGAGATCTCGAGCGGAGAGGTTTCCGCAGCCGTCACCTCCTATGCTCTTACGCTGTGGCAGTGCAGTATGGATGTCTATGTGCGAGCGACGGATGCGGCCGATGTGAATCGTGCCTTTGCGAATCAACTGGGATGGCGCAAGGATGACATGAAAGAACATCTGGAGACTGCCAGAGGTGACGGACTGACCGTCATTGGGAACATTATTAAATTCCCAACCGAAGTGCCGTTTCCGGGAAATTTTCCGGGCTCGCCGTGAAGGTTGTAAATCTGCCTGGTTCGCGGCGAACCAGAACTATCTTGAAATACCTCAAACGACCTCCGAGATTTTCGAGAAAATTAAAGGGAGGGTTGAGGCTACTTTCAAACAACTCAATGACTGGATTGTGAATAATCTTGTTAAGGCCAAAGAGAAAGCGATGGAGACTCTAAGAGACGGGGCGCTCAAGTCACTATGCCCTAAAACTCCTCAAAATATGGGAATCACGAGATCCGGAAATTGTTGGGAAACGTTTACACCCTGTTGACAGAACTCCCGTGCTGCTGCGCAACTTTGGAGTCCGTGCGTAGATCTGCTTCTCAGCTGGACCCGCAGCAAACCGCCCAGTAAGCATGATGTCGATCAGGCAGAAGAAGTCGTTGCTGCAATTTCGCGGATGATCTTGAAGCGACGGGAGATAAAGCAAGAAGGTTTGCTGGGAGAGTTGTAGATGTACATGGGCCAGCATCTGATCTCAGTCCCAGGATCCCCGCTTGGGGAGACAGTTGTGAGCACTGCCGCAGGCACGGCTGTCGCGTTGGCGCTTGGTTCGGAAGGCTGTCCAGCTGTTATCTGTAGTCGTCCTCCCTGCAGCAGGTACCGGTGCGGTATGGGGGTATCGCGAACTGGCGCCGTTGGAGAATCGAGAGTACTTGGATCATCCTGGTCGGAGCTCAAGGATGGGATGTCGAATGCTGTCGGAGATGCAAAGAATTGGGCAGGGGATGCCGCAGACGATGTTAAGAATATTCCTGTGGAATTGTGGCGCCTTGGTTTCGAGAAATCGTAAACGGATGCAGAGGTTCTTCTCGTCAGAAGTCTTGTGGCCTATTCTCCAAACCCGTTCTGTTCTCCGATGAGGCTCAAGGGATGCGTTGCCGTCATCCACGCACACCTCATGAATACCGTCGAGGTCGTCTCCTCCTACTGCGTGCTGGGCACGTGAAAGGCGTCCTTCCTGCGTGCAAGGGCAGTCCGAGAGAGATTCCATCCGGTTGTCCGTCACGTCTACGAGGCCGTCGAGGTCATCCTGATGATGGGATGTAACTGCCTTGGCTGTGGCCGGCTGTCGTCGAGGAGGCCTCAGAATCAGCATCGTCAGGCCTACATCGAATGACGTGGCCTGCTCTTGGGGCCGTGTGTAGGCCCATCGACTCCATCGACACGGAGGCGGTGTGCGAGAAACTCTTCCGTCGGCCCCCCACTACTGCGTCAGCTGACAGCCAGACCCTTATGAATCAGCCGCGGTGTGGCAGGATAGGGAACGGACACGAGTGATCGAAGATCACTTGGGCCACGGCCTCTTGTCGACTGGTTGATTGAGTGACGTATCGGCGATGTGCTCCGGTTTCTCGTGTACGAGGATCTTCCCCATGTCGTGGGCGGGTGTTGAACCACGCTCAAAATAATGTTCATGACCGGTGACGCCCTTCAGCCCGTCCTCTTCTCCGGTTTCAAGAGCCACGAAATCGGTGTCATAACTTTTGATAAATGTCCCAGAATTTGCTGGATTGTCCCCATGTAGGTTTGAGGCCGGGACCCAATCCCGATTAGCGTCTGCTGCGTACAGAGTCCCTGGGAGAGCGTTGAGATCGGATGCGTCGGTGGTGCCGTGGATGTCGAAGCCGCTATCAGCGTAGCTCCTGAGCCCTGGAGAACCAGCAACTATGTGGTCATCGACTCGCGTCTGTCAACTGTCCGCGTATCCAGCCGACCAGCGATCCGCACGAGTGATCCATAGACACTAGATGTGGGATCACCCTGATGAGTGGCTTGGAGACCCTCTTGGAAATTCGCTAGGTCTCGGCCTGCTTCGGCAGCGCCGTTGGAAAATGCAACATCAAAATTTGCGCTGTCGGTTGGGTTTGGAGGGGCGTCATATCCCAGCCAGGTAACACCTGCCACAGTCTCTCCGGTGTGATTGGTGTCATTTGCTCGCCAACTGCGCCCGCTCTCGTCCAAGACGTTCTCTACTTCCGCGACTCCCGATCCGCGGCTGCCGTCTTCTGTTGCCAGAGTTGTGGATACTTTACTACCCATACCTGGCGTATGGGTCACAACATGGTCGGCGTGGTCCACATCTCCTGAACCGACGGCCGCACGAAGATGGTCGCTCGGAGAGTCGTCAAGCACCAGGAGCGTGCGACCGACATTTTTGCTGTCGTCACTATTGATGGATCACTCTAATGCGTGAATTTCTTTTGCTTATCTAAAAGGGCCCTGTACTCAGCATTCTGTGAAACCCCATACCCATCTGATTCCGTCTTAGGCTCGAAATCTCGTACCTGCTGGTCGATTTTCTTTGCCATCTCTGAAAGTCGTTTACGGTTGGACTGGTCGCGAGCCTTCGCTGGGGATGCCGTTGAGGTTACCAATCCACTCCGGATGATTGTCGATGACGGACTGCTGCTCCTCTGGCGAGAGGGATGTCCACCAGTCATTGACGTCTTCGGGGGTCCATGATGCGTCCGGCGCCTCACTTATGCCATGATCGATTACTTCGTTTCGAGGTGCCAGGGCTGTGTTCTTCAAGTTAATTATATGCCGACATGTCCGTTCGATGAACTGAATCGTATCATTTGCTTGGCCGACGAGGTTGTCGACTTTGTGTTGGTATTTTTCTTCTGTTTCGGAGCTCGTGCTGGGGCCGTGGCCTACTGCTTTTCCGTCTCGGATAGATATGTTGTCTCCGGCGGCCTCCGATATGAGAGCGTATGCCGACTCCCTCATATGATCTGCTGTATCAGCGACGTCGATAAGGTCACGTCCGGCATCTGTTATCTGTTTCAAAGATCTTCGGCGTCATCGGCGAGGATGCGTCGTTTCTTGTCTTCGGCCTTTGCTGACTCGCCTTTGAAGTTGTCGATTCGAAGGTCAGTGAGTTCCTGGCTTGCGAACTCGTACTTATGTGAGGGCTGCAATTAGTGCATTTCCTACGTCTGCTAGACTGTTACCAGACCACTGAAGAATATCGTTAAAAGCCTTTACCATAAGAATCTCTGACGGTTTGTTGATGATCGGTGGTGACTGAAGTGGTAATTTGTGGGACTACCTTTTTGGAACGCGAGCAGCGTCATTATCGGCATTTGTGAGGGATTTGAGCGTTGATTCGATGTGTTCAGCATGCTCTTTTAGGCGTCTTGCGAAGGTGTTTCTAGCTTCTTTGAGATTCGCCGATGCGGCGGAAGCCTGCAGTTTCAAGACCGGAGCCCTGGTAGGTCTCTGGCCGAATTCTTCAATTCAGCGCCTCCTTGGGCTCTGCTGACTTCGTCGGCGCAGTTGTGCACCCTGTCTGCCGCGGATCGTATTTCTTCGCAATCAAGTTGCAGGTCGGGTTGAGTCATTGTTCCTCACTTCCTGGTGGGGGTTGTTAAGGTGAGCTGTCTGGTGAGTGGCATGCCTCTGTCGATCATGAACGAGGTCATCATGAATGGTGAACATTGTCAACCGCTAGAGGCGGGGAACGATCCCCCGATCGGGGGTGAGGATGCCGCCTTGAACGGGGATGGATTGTTTATGACGTATCGAGGGTGCCTCAAGAAACAAGACTTGGGTGCCCTCAGAGGTTAATTGATACGTTGTACGTCAGCGGTCCTGGTGTTGGCGGTGACAGCTTCAGGCCGATCCCGCACACCACCAGGACCGCTGCCGCTCCCGCCAGGATCCAGGCCATCACCACGAATCCTCCTGCATAGGCGTCGACCTGCGCCCGGTCGATGAACTGGGCCTTGAGGGTCTCGATGATCTGCTTGCCGGCAGGCGACTGCGGCAGGGCGTGGGCCCGCATCATCGCCTCCATGGCTGTCGCCCTGGCCTCTTCGGCGTGGTCGGTCACATAGTTCTCAGCATGCTGGGTGGCGTAGGACGTCATGAGTGCCACCCCGAAGGAACCACCGATCTGCTGAGCGGCGCTCAGGATTGCCGAGGCCAGCCCGGTACGCGTGGACTCCACTCCGCGGGTGCCGGAGTTGAAGGCGACCGGCATGGTCAGCCCCAGGCCGGAGCCGAACGCGATGAGGCCCGGCAGCGCCACCTGTGCGTAGGTCGACTCGGTGGTCATGCGCGAGAAGATGAGGAAATGCCACGGCCACCAGCGCCAGCCCCCAGCGGTAGCGTTCCGCGCGCGCCAAGACGGGGAACGATGAGGCGTCCGGCCGTGATGGCCGTGACCACCAGGGCCGCGATCATGGGGAGGAAAGCCACTCCACTCTTGAAGGGCGAGTAGCCGAAGTGGTTCTGGACGTAGTAGGTCAGGTAGATGGTGGCCCCCATCTGGGCGGCGCCGCTATGAACTGGGTGGCGTAGGAGGCGGTCCGTACCGGCAGTGCCAGCATCGACAACGGCAGCACCGGTCGGTTCGCGGAGAGCCCCGCGCAGTACGAACAGCACCGCGGCAATGCCGCCGAGGGTCAGCCAGCTGACAGTCGACGTCGAGGTCCAAGAGGTCTGCTGGGCCCGATCAAGTCCGTAGACGGCACTGAAGCAGGCTGTGCAGCCCAGGATGAGACCGATCAGGTCGTCGGTGATGCGTGACCCTCGGTCGCGCTGGTCGGCCGGCGGCAGGCTGCGCTGCCCCATGAGCAGGGCGGCGGCGGCCAGGAGGATGTTGATGTACAGCGCCCAGCGCCAGTTCGTCCACTCGGTCAGGGGCTCCGCCGACGAGCAGCCCTGCTCCCGCTCCAAGGCCGCCCGTGGCGCCGAAGATCGCGAAGACGCGCTCGCGCTCGGCGCGCTCGGTGAAGGTGATGTTGAGCAGCGCCTGCGAGGTGGGCGCCAGCAGAGCGCCGAAGCAGCCCTGGGCGACGCGGGCCGTCACCAGAACCGGGAAGGAGGAGGCGAGTCCGGCCACGAGGCTGGCCAGAGCGAAGCCGATCAGCCCGACCTGGTACGAGCGTCGGATTCCTGCGACTGCGCACAGCCGCCCTCCGACAAGGACGAGGCCGCCGAAGGCCAGGCTGTAGCCAGTGACCGTCCACGGGCTCTGGGATGCCGTCATCCCAGGTCCTCCTGCATCTGAGGCAGGGCGATCGCGATGACCGTCAGATCCAGCATGATCATCAACTGGGTGAGGACCGCGCTGACCATGACTGCGCGACGGTTGGGGCGCCGCTCAGCAGTGGCGGCTTCCACGGGTGTCTCCTGCGCCGGCTCAGTGCGCGCCTCGAGGGTGGGTGTCACTGGAGAACCTCCATACCAAAAACGATCGTTTTTCGTTTGCGGTTGGGAGTTTAGGGTGGCTCGCGATGGTTGGTCAACAACGATCGTTTCGATTTGGAGTGTGCTCTGAGTCGCTTATTCTGAACCCATGCCACGAGTGACTGCCGCCTACCGGGAGCGTCAGACCGACCGGATCCTGCAGGCAGCCGAGGAGTGCTTCGCGCGCAGCGGCTTCCAGGCCGCCTCCATGGATGAGGTCATTGCGACGGCCGGAATGTCGTCGTCGACCGTCTACCGTTACTTCCCCGAGGGCAAGCGCTCCCTCATCCGGGCGGTCCTGACCAGGCGCATGGGGCCGCTCGTCGAGCGGATCAAGCGGATCGCCGAGTCCGAGGAGCCGCTCGACTTCGAACGGGACTTCATTGAGGCGCTCACCCTGCTCAACTATCAGCGGCGCGGTGCGGCAGCCGACTCGGGGGCGGACCGGCAGGACGACGCCCTCGAGGCTCCTGACGACGTCGGTCTGAGCTCCTGGGCGCCCCTGGCCTACCACGCCTGGGGGGAGCTGACTCGCGATCCCGAGATGAGTGTCCTGGTTCAGGAGAGCTACCGTGACATCCACAGCGGTCTCACCCGCCTGTGTCGCAACGGGCAGAGGGCGGGGACGATCTCCGACCGTCTGAGTCCCCAGCAGCTGGCGTCCCTCATCCAGAGCGTCTCCTTCGGTCTCATCGTCGAGCAGCTCATCACCGGTCGGGCTGATGTGGAGGTGCGGCCGCCACCCTCCGGCAGCTGCTTGTCCCCGGGAGAAGCCAGCGATCCTGACCGGCCCGCACGGCAGCCCAAGGACATCCGGTTCCAGATCTTGTACAGGGTTCGCCTGTAGATCCCTCTCGAAGTTCTCGATAGCCGCCCCGTCGACCCCGGGTGCGCCCTTGTTGCTCCTGACCCTCTGCCAAGCCTTCACGACCAGATCCTTGGGAATATCGAACGCCTTACCCGCCGTTTCGAAGGCCTTGGCGCCACCCCTACCAATGACACTGGCCCGCTCATCCCAATTCCTCCCAGAGACCCTGGCTGACCAGCACGAACACATCACGAACGACCCGGCCCCTTCGCTCCGCCCTCATTACAGAAGCATCATCACTACTACGAGTCGGAATCGCCCCCGCCCCAAGCACCCACGCCGACCCACACTCCCTTGGAATCAATCATCTAGAGATCAGGCAACCGCCCGTCGACTTTGCCGACCCCCGCAGGGCGTCCAGACCCAGGAGGGTCGTCAGTTCAGGGCTGGTGAAGTTAGTCTCAGGCACGTCGAGGTCTCCCAACTGGGTTGTGTAGCAGCTCCCATCATCGGGGGACCTCGACCCCTACCCAGTGCAACGACGCACCCATCACCCCACCAAACAGATCGATAGGCCCTGCCTACTACACCCTCAAACACGAAGAGCCAATAAACCTCTGGACGGTGACGCCGGGGGCGTGTACACTTGCGCTTATTCACGGTTTCAGTCGAAGATTCTTTGACGTGCACAGATGCCAGCACCTAATAAGTCTCGGTGTCTATGCCGCAATGAATATGGAAAATGAATATGGAAGGAGAAATCTGAGGTGAGTGTTGGCGTCTTGGAGGTCGACCCTGATGTTCTCGACCACGCAGCCGGGAGGCTTGATGGGGCCGCCGGTGATTTGGAGGCTGCCTCCTTTCCCGCGGACCCGGATGTCGGCCGTTCTTCTTCTGCGGTGTCGACGGCGCTGAGCAGCCTGTCCTCCAGGACCTCGGGGGCGGCTTCTTCGCTGCGGACCACGGCCAGCGGGCTGAGGACGACCGCCTCGAACTTCCGCGACACGGACGAGGAGGTTGCATCCTCCACTCCTACTGCTACCCGGGGCGGTGCGTGATGGCTCTTGACGCGGGTGATCACCGAGCCGTCTGGGGCCTGGAATGCGGCACAGAGCCTGAGCACGATCTCGACGACGGTTTCGGACGCCTCCGACGACGTCGTTGTCGCCCGCAGGTCCATAGCCTCGGACTGCTCCAGTGAGGCCACGAATGCGGCGGTGTCGAGGCTGAGCGCCCAGAGCGCCGACCTTGACGACGCCTCCGCCGATGCCTCGACCCTGTCCAAGGCGCTCAAGGATTTCGGCGACTCCATGAACTTGGTCAAGAACCGGCTCGCGGACGTGATCGCCGACGCCACGGCTGCCGGGTTGGTGGTCTCCGGCAGTACCATCCAGGAGCCCGTGAAGGACGACTCCGACGCGGGCTACACTACCAAGAAGGCCACCTACGACACACTTGACTCGACCTTGTCCGTGATTCGCGCCGACGAGTCGGCGGCGCATGACACGCTCATCGCAGCCTGCGATTCTCTCAAGAGCGCGGGGGAGTGGTTCAGGGACAAGTACCTTCCCACTGGCACTGTGGCTGACTTCTCCAAGGCTGCCGGCTGGGCGAACCGGTTGTCTATTGGGACTCGGTGGGGTGCGATCGGATCTATCGCCAGGTTCCAGCCGCGCTACCCGGCGGGGTATCCAGGTGCCGGGCGGTTCATGTCGGCGGCGGATCGTTCAAAGATGGGACTGCTGCGAACCCTGTGGGCCAAGACCAAGCCCGAGAACTGGATCAATAAGCCCTACACCCGCGGAACCACGGCGTGGAAGGCGCAGCAGGCCGTGACCAAGGTCGCGCCTGCGCTCAAGTGGGTGGGGCATGCTTCTACGGCGCTCACTGCGGGTTTGGCTGGGGCTGAGCAGTATCAGAAGGACTCGGCCAACCCTTCAATGGGTGAGGCCGAGAAGATCACCCGTGCCAGCACACAAGCTGTCACGCAGGGTGGTGGCGGCTGGGGCGGTGCATGGCTAGGTGCTCAGGCAGGCATGACGATAGGTGCTGTCGGAGGTCCGGTGGGGGTCGCCGTAGGAGGCATTGTCGGCGGAGCGCTTGGAGGACTGGCGGGATCTACAGTCGGCAAAATGGCGGGGGACTTGATAAATAAGGGAGTAAGTAAGTTGTTTCACTGGTAGTGTCGGGGTTTGACCAGGAGGTGATTTGCTGTTGTGGGCGATTGTGTACTTCGTGTTCGGGTCGGTCTTGATGATTCATTGGGGCTGGCGATGTTCACCGATACGGGGCCAGGGTGAGTTCGCGCGGGAGATCAGCGCGGAGATGGGGGTCAAGAACATCTCGCCCTTTCACAATGCCCTCAGGTGCATTGATGTTCCTTTTGGTACGAGTATTTGGCTTCGGGGATCCCAACTCCGTTTTCGAGATCGTCTGCGGCTCCATATCGGCGTTTTTCTTGCTGGTCATGCTGGTGAGTTTCCCGCCGATCAGCCTGCCAGCGTGGATGTATCCGGAGTGGCACGTGGAGTGGCGGCGCCGGCGTCGGCATGAGCGGCTCGCGAGGGAGAGCTCCTGGCGTGACATCACCCGGCTAGGCCCCGGGGGAACTGCTGGTCCTGCCACCGGCCACGCTGATACTCTTCCCGGTTCGGCACTAACGAACTTATCCTCGGACTCCCCAGGAGAGGTCATGATGACTCTCGCGACCAAAGCTCGAACCTGCCTCAGAAGTTCGCGGGTAGCGCCGCCAAGGTATGCGCACCAGCAGGCTGGGTCCAGGTGGATCCTGAGAACATCCCTGGTATACCCGTAAGTGCTGCCGAGGGGTATGTGGACCTGGTCTGTGCTGAGCAGCCGGATGCGCCTCGCTTCGCGGAGAACTGCGTCATCACCGTCGCGGAACTCGCCGGCGGGTCCTCGGCCGAGGACTGGTTCCGGGACTCGACCACGCAGCTCATGAGTTCCATACCCGGCTTCCAGCTGATTGACATGACCGAGTGGGAGCCGGCGGGGCACGGCCTGCTGCGCGCCGGTGTCTACATCCAGGACGCCGTCTCGGTCACCGCCCTGCAATGGACCTGGGTCTCCAAGACCTCGCGGCGCGGGTTCACCGCGACCTTCTCCTGCCCCACACGTAGTTGCGCCGCGGCAGTGGAGCGATTCCTCGCCATGATCACGACCCTGGAGGAGATCTGATGGCACGGCTCGACACCAGCGGATACACGCCGGTTATAATCCTTGGTGATGCTGAGTGGCTGTCTCTGCGCGCCGTGGCGATGGGCGGACGCATCCTGAAAGACCGCGTCGCCAGGCGGCTGCGTCGCAGCGGAGTTCTGGACGATCAGGGTATTACGCCGTCGGCGGCTCCCGCACTGCACGGGGTCGCCGGGGCCGTCCGGCACCTCGACGTGGCCCGCTTCGAGCCGACCCGTCGGGGATACCGTGCCGAGGCGTGGATAGGTCCGCAGCGTGCGACCATCGTCAAGCATGAGCCGGACGGGTACCACGTATACGGCCTTGACGAGTGCGAGGTGCCCTCAGCCTTCACCGAGCTGCTCGACGTGCGGCCGCGCCCTAACATTGACCTGGGGCCGCGCCTCCTCCCGCAACAGGTGTACAGCATCATCGACTCTGGGGAGCCGGACGCACTCACTGATGAGTTGGCCGGACTTGCCCGCCGGCTTGATCGCGGCGGCGAGCCGGGACAGCTCGGCGGGCCCACGCCCCTCACCGACGGATTCGCCAGCGGGCAGTGGGTGCTCTCACTGATCTCCACGAGCGTCCCGCGCGATGGAGACTGGGAGGTCGTGCCTGATGACGACCCTGTCTGTTCCCGAATGCCTGTACGAGCTAATCCCTAGGTCCGTTGCCGATGCCCTCGAGTCAGGCGTGCCTGACGAGTTGATGGCCCATCGGGCGGCGGCAGACATGCCCGAGGAGCTGGTACTGGAGCACATAACCTCACTGGAGCTGTGGACGCGGGTAAGCCCCTGGTTCTTCACCGTCTGATGCGGCCGAAGATTACACGGCAGCACGGGTGTTGCCTGTCCACGGCGTCGTTGCATCGTGCTCCTCAACCGGCATGTGAGTGGTTGAGCGGGGTCCTGCTCTGCGCGCGCCGGCTCCGTTGCGGCGACGACTCGACCTCAGAGGCGCTCCTACCGACTACCTGCCTCGGTGCGGGATGGGCCCCGGAAAGCCGGTCGGCAGCGGCTAGCCGATCATCGGGCTGGCCTCGGGCATCCGAATAACGCGGCGCCGCTCGCGCAGCGGGCCAGGGGCGCTGGCCGCCGTCATCGTGCCCACACGGCCGATGAACATGAGCGCCACGATGACGTACTTGGCCCCGTCCGGCAGGGAGGGGGTGATGCCCGTGGACAGGCCCACGGTCGCGAAGGCGCTGATGACCTCGAAGAGGATCCGATCCAGGGGCAGGCTGGTCATCTGCAGGAGCAGAAGCGTGGCCAGTCCGATGACGCTGGAGCCGATGAAGGCCACTGCCACGCTCAGGCGCACCGTCGAGGGGGTGATGCGCCGCCCGAAGGCCTCGATGTCCTGGTCGCCGCGGGCCTCGGCGAGGATCGCCAGCAGCAGGACCGCGAAGGTCGTCACCTTGATGCCGCCGGCCGTCGAGGCCGAGCCGCCCCCGACGAACATGAGGGCGTCCTGGAGGAACCAGGTCGCCTCGTGCATGTGCTCGGGCGGGATCGTGGACAGCCCCGAGGAGCGGGCGTTGACGCCGTTGACGAGCGCGGTCATGATCTTTCCGCTCGTGGGCAGGGATCCGTAGGTGAGCGGGTTGTTCCACTCGAAGGTGGCGATGGCGAGGGTCGAGGCGACCGTGAGGGCCAGGTAGGGTCGTCAGGGTGAGCTTCGTGTGCAGGGCTCCACGTCCGGGGGCGGTGTCGTCGGCCCATGATGTCCAGGATGACGGGGAATCCGACGGCGCCCATGAAGGTCCCCAGGATGATCGGCAGGCCGATCCACCAGTCGGTGGAGTAGGCCTCCAGTCCCTCGGGCATGATGACGAAACCGGCGTTGTTGAAGATCGACAGCGCCATGAAGACCGCGTACCACAGGGCGTGGCCCACGTCGAGGCCGTGGCTGAGGAAGGGCGGCAGCAGCATGAGCGTCAGGAGGAGCTCGCAGCCGGTGGCCGTGTAGATGACGGCGCGCAGCAGCCGCCCCACCTCGCCCAGGCGCGACTGGTTCTCCGAGGCCGCCAGCATCCGCTGAGTCAGTCCCACGTGCCGGGACACCGCCAGGGACAGCAGCGAGGCCAGGGTCATGACGCCCAGGCCGCCCACGGCCGCGGCCAGGATGATGACGACGTGCCCGAAGGTGGACCAGTAGGTCGCCGTGTCCACCGTGCTCAGACCGGTGACGCACACGGCCGAGGTGGCGGTGAACAGGGCGTCGAGAAAGTCGGCGTGCTCCCCGCTGGTCGTGGAGATGGGAAGACTGAGAAGGGCGGTCACCACGACGATGATGGCGGCGAAGACGGCGACGGCCAGCCGGGCCGGGTAGAAGCGGGCCGCACGCGCGATCTGGCCGAGTGGCTCGATGTGCCTGAGCAGACGGCGCACTCCGGTGGGCTCCGTGCCCGGCAGCGGGGGGAGGGGTGACGGCTCCTCGAGGGGATCGGTTCTGTTGCCGGCCGCCGGGTGCTTCCTGTACCGCTTCCACGGACGGCCGACGACACCCACGAGCGGGGCGTGCCAGTGGGCCTGGCGGCGGCTGCCGGCCTGCGGTGCTCCGCGCCTCCCGGTTGGCGACTCGCCTCGGGGTCCGCGGTCGGGCTCCGGCTCCTGTGCGGTGTCTGTCTGGGGCACGGTCGCCATTGTGGTCCTGCTGGCACGACTTCGTCACGTTCCCCGGCGTCCTGGGGCGGGCGTGTTCTGCGGGGCGGTGATTGCGGCCCGACGCTCGCAGTGAGGGGTGACCGGGGGCGTCAGATGGATTGCTGAGGTTGCGGCAGCGACAGTTGGTACCCGAGTGTGAAATGCGACGCCTGTGGTGAATGGTGTCCGGGAAATCCTGTGCGAAGGCTGATGCGGGGATATATTGGCTGTGTTCCTGCCCCGAAGGGGCCACCCGCGACGAACGGACCTCAAGCTCATGGCACCGGGCCTCCCACATCCCCCAGCGCCTCTGGCGCCCCCTCGTTCCTCACCGTGGCTGAGGGTGGCGGCGATGCTGCGCGTGTCCAAGATGACCGTCTACCGGATGGTGCACTCCGGCGACCTGCCCGCGATGCAGGTCGGGCGCTCCTTCCGTGTCCCCGAGCGTGCCGTTCACGACTACCTGGCCGCGGGACTGGGTGACTGGGGCCACGACGCGTCAGAGGCATCAGGGTCCTAGGAGCCGCTACACTCAGGCGGTCACCTGCGTGGTCGGCCGCTGAGCCTCACGCGCCGACCAACCGCCCCATGGCATAACCCTCGCCGGCCTGCCTCGGCCCGCAGGGAGGGTCTGCGGGCACTACGAAGCGAACTGCGAGGAGATCTCATGGGATCCGTCATCAAGAAGCGCCGTAAGCGCATGGCCAAGAAGAAGCACCGCAAGCTGCTTCGCAAGACGCGTCACCAGCGTCGCAACAAGAAGTGAGACGAGCGGCCCGTCCGCGTCTCGGGGCTCCGTGCACACTGCTGGTGTGAGCGGGGCCCTGCTTGTCTCACGAGGAACCGACCAGGAAGAGCGGAGATCTTCGTTGACCACCACCCCAGATGACCGCGCCCCCGCTGAGGTGTCGACTGCGGGCCGCGCCGTCGACTGAGCCGCAGCTGGTGGAAGGCGACTGCACCGTCCCGCTGAGCGTCGACGTCGACCCGTCCGCCTGGCCCGCACCCGTTCAGGCCCTGGCGCACTCGCCGGGCTCCGACGTCCGACCGACCACCCTGGCCGAGCTGACCACGCTTCGCGTGGGTGGCCCGGTGGGCACCTACGTCGAGGCCACCACGCAGAGCGAGCTGACCGAGGCGATCCGCGAGGCCGACGCCGCCGGAACGCCCGTCCTCGTCATCGGCGGCGGCTCCAACATCATGGCCTCCGATGCCGGCTTCGACGGACTCGTCATCCGGGATGCCCGTGCTGAGGTCTCACTCGTCTCGGACTCGGTGTGCGGCGGCGTCGAGGTCACCGCCACCGCCGGCACCACCTGGGACGACCTGGTGCGCGAGGCCATCGCCAGCCAGTGGGCCGGGTTCGCGCCCCTGTCCGGGATTCCCGGCACGGTGGGCGCAGCCCCTGTGCAGAACGTCGGGGCCTACGGCGCCGAGGTCGCCGAGCTCATCGCCAGCGTGCGAGCCTGGGACCGCCTGCGCAACCGGGTGGTCTGGCTGGCCCTGGGCGAGCTGGGACTGGCCTACCGGGACTCGCGTCTCAAGCAGTCCCTCACTGACACCGAGGCGGGTGGCGGACGCCTGTGGGGGCCGACCGGACGCTGGGTGGTTCTTGACGCCACCTTCGCCGTGCGACAGGGCTCCCTGTCCTCCCGGATCGCCTACTCCCAGCTGGCCGGGGCGCTCGGCGTCGAGCTGGGCGAGCGCGTGCCTGAGCGCGAGCTGCGTGAGGCGGTTCTCGAGCTGCGCCGCTCCAAGGGGATGGTGCTGGACGGCGCCGACCACGACACCTGGTCGGCCGGCTCCTTCTTCACCAACCCGATCCTGACCACGGCCGAGGCCGAGCACCTGCCCGAGGACGCGCCCCGCTTCCCGGTCACCGACCACTCGCAGGTGGTGCTCGGCACCAAGGCGGCCCCCGTCATCGAGGGGCTGGTCAAGACCAGCGCCGCCTGGCTCATCGACCACGCGGGGTTCACCAAGGGCTTCGCCGTGGAGGCCGGCGCGCCGGCCGGGCTGTCCACCAAGCACGTTCTGGCGCTGACCAACCGGGGCGGCGCGACCGGGACCGACCTGGCTCGTCTGCGTGACGCGGTCGTGACCGGAGTGCGCGAGCGCTACGGCGTCACCCTCGTGCCCGAGCCCGTCCAGGTCGGCTTCTAGGTCCTGTCACGAAAGCCGGGCTGGCTCCGGCGCGTGGCTTCCAGGGGTCTCTGTTGCCGACGCCTGGTCGGGCGATGCCAGCCAGGCGTCCACCTCGGCCAGCCATGCCTGCTTAGCCGTCGGTGAGGCCAGGCAGGCGCGGATCGATCCGCGGGCCAGCTCAGCCAGCTCTGCGTCGGTGCAGCCCAGGGTCCGGGCGATCTCGTACTGGTTGACGAGCCGGGACTGGAAGAGCAGGGGGTCGTCGGCGCTCAGGGCGATCTGCGCCCCATGGCTCATGAGCGTGCGCAGCGGGGACGTCGTCGGGGCTGTGATAGACGCCCAGGCTCACGTTGGAGGCCGGGCAGACCTCGAGGCTGATGCCTGAGGCGACAATCGCGTCCAGCAGGGCGGGATCCTCGCCGGCGCGTACACCGTGGCCCAGGCGCGTGGGGCCGAGCGCGGAGACGACCTCACGCAGGTGGTCGGGTCCCAAGAGCTCCCCTCCGTGTGGCATGGAGGCCAGGCCGCCCCGGCGGGCGATGGCGAAGGCCCGCTCCCAGGAGGAGGTCCGCCCGGCGCGCTCGTCGTTGGACAGGCCGAACCCGATCACCTCGCCCGGCTGGTCCCCGGCGTAGCGCACCGCCAGGCGTGCGAGTGCACGGGCGTCCAGCGGGTGACGCATCCGGGAGGCCGCCACGATGACCGCCACCTCCACTCCGCTCAGGGGCGTGGCCTGCTTGGCGGCGTCGAGGATGATCTCCAGGGCGGGGGTGATCCCGCCGACGAAGGGGGCATAGCTGGTCGGGTCGACCTGGATCTCCAGGCGGCGCGAGCCCTCGGCGGCGTCGTCCAGAGCGGCCTCCAGGACGATGCGGCGCATGACCTCCTCAGTGCGAACCAGGGCCCTGGCCGTGTCGTAGGCGCGCTGGAAGCGGAACCAACCGCGACGGTCGGCGGGGACGCGCAGAGGGTCGCCGTCCAGAAAGTTCGACGGCAGGCGCGTGCGCGCGGAGGAGGCCAGCTCGATGAGGGTGTCCAGGCGCATCGACCCCGTGAAGTGCAGGTGCAGGTGCGCCTTGGGAAGAGTGGCGAGGTCTCGCATGGGTGGATTCTTCCACGTGTTCGCACCCCACCGGCAGCCCACCTGCGCGCGGCGAGAGGTGACCGCTGCTTCCGCTGTTGCCGAACACCAGGGGGCCGTTTTAGAAGCGAACCACCAGGTGGGTGGGGCAGACTAACTGTCATGAACCACTCGTCGGCGTCCCAGGAGCCCGAGGAGGTGGCCCTGCTGACGGGGCCGCGCGCCGCGTCCGTGCTCTCCGCCGCCCTCGCCCCGGCCGGCCAGCGTCTGGCCAGCTGGGAGGTCCACTCAGTTCACCACCGCCCCGGAGCGGGTGTGTCCGTGGGGTACACGGCTGTTGTCGTCGCACCCAACGGGCGTTCCACCACCGAGTACCTGTGCGCTACGACGGCTCGCCTGTCCAACCCGCACGCACCGGGACTGACCCGAGTCGCCCCCACTGGCGGGGACGGTCCCGCGGTTCACGTGTGGCGTCACCCGGCCGACCCCGAGCTGCCCGGTCTGGTGGTGGCCTGCACGCCCTCGCTGCTCTCAGCCCGGATCGGCACTCAGGTCAAGGCCACGATGGTCGCCTACCGGCCTACGCGTCGAGCGGTCGTGCGTGCCACCTTCCCGGACGAGACCACCGCCTACGCCAAGGTCCTGCGTCCGAGCCAGGCTCCGTCCTTCGCTCAGCGGCACCGCCTGCTGACGGCCTCAGGCGTGCCCGCGCCCGAGGTCCTGCGGGAGGACCCCGATGGCCTCGTCCTGCTGTCCACCGGTCGGGGAGTCGCCCTGTCCGGCCTGCTGTCCCAGGGCATGAGCGTGTCGCGCAGCGAACGCGTCTTCAACGGCCTCATCTCACTACTGGACGCCCTCCCGGCCAGCGCCATGCAGCTGCCGGCGCACGCCGCCTGGTCGGAGCGGGCCCGCCACTACGCGCACGCCGCCGCCACGGTTCTGCCCGAGCACGCCGCCCGTGCCCGGGCCGTGGCCGAAAGGGGTCGAGCAGCTCATGGCCGCCTCCGACGCCGGCCGGCCGGTTCCGGTCCACGGCGACTTCTACGAGGCCAATGTCCTCATGGAGGGCGAGGCCGTCACCAGCCTGCTCGACGTGGACTCCCTGGGACCCGGTTACCGGGTTGATGACCTGGCCTGCCTGTTGGGGCACGTCAGCGTGCTGGACCATCTGGCGCCCGCCTCCTACCCGAAGCTGCGGCCCATCCTGGAGACCTGGACCCGTATGGCCGAGCGGCAGGTGGACCCGGTCTCCCTGCGTGCTCGCTGCGCCGGCGTGGTCCTGTCCCTGGTGGCCGGTGCCCGCCGCGAGGACGGTGGTCCGTGGCGGCCCGATGCCGAGGGCCGCCTCGCCCGGGCCGAGACCTGGCTGGCGCAGGCCGCGAGATCCAGGCCCGCCGCGGCGCCCACTGAGTCCGTCGATTTCACGCCGAGCCGGGCAGCTTTCGCGGCGCCCGACAGACATTCTGTCGGCTTGCGCGAAAACCTGCCCGGCTCGGCGGAGGAGGCGGAGCCTCAGGCGCTACTCGACCTCGGCGAGCAGCTTTCTGAACCCGGCCCACGCCCTCGACCAGGTCATCATCACCCAGCGCGTAGGACAGCCGCACGAAGCCCGAGGGGCCGAAGGCCTCACCGGGAACGATGGCGACCTCGGCGTGCTCGAGGATGAGCGCGGCCAGCGTGGCCGAGCTGTCGATCGTGGTGCCGCGCAATGTACGCCCGATGAGCCCCTCGATGCTGGGGTAGGCGTAGAAGGCGCCGCGGGGCACGGGCACGGTCAGTCCCTCGATCTGGGAGAGCATCTCCACCATGGTGCGCCGGCGCCGGTCGAAGGCGGTGCGCATCTGCTCGACGGCGGACAGGTCGCCGCTGACGGCCGCCAGGGCCGCGCGCTGCGAGACGTTGGCGACGTTGGAGGTCAGGTGGGACTGGAAGTTCGTGGCCGCCTTGATGACGTCGCTGGGGGCGATCATCCAGCCCACGCGCCATCCGGTCATGGCGTAGGTCTTGGCCACGCCGTTGAGGACGATCGTCTGCTCGGCGAGCTCGGGAACCAGCTTGACGACGTGCGTGGTCTGGGCGCCGTCGTAGAGGAGGTGCTCGTAGATCTCGTCGGTGATGACCCAGACCCCGTGCTCCAGGGCCCACTGGCCGATGGCGGTCAGCTCCTCGGGCGTGTAGACCGAGCCGGTCGGGTTCGACGGCGAGCACAGCAGCAGCACCTTGGTACGCTCGGTGCGGGCGGCCTCGAGCTGGTCGACGCTGACCTTGTAGTCCTGGTCCGCCCCGGCGAAGACCTCGACCGTGGTGCCCCCGGCCAGGGCGACGGCCTCGGGGTAGGTGGTCCAGTAGGGCTGCGGGCAGCAGGACCTCGTCACCGGGGTCGACGATCGCGGCGAAGGCCTGGAAGACGGCCTGCTTGCCGCCGTTGGTGACCAGGATGTCGTCGGGGGAGACCTCGTAGCCGGAGTCGCGCAGCGTCTTGGCGGCGATGGCCTCGCGCAGGACCGGCAGGCCCTTGGCCGGGGAGTACTTGTGGTTGGCCGGGTCCTTCGCGGCGGCGACGGCGGCCTCGACGATGTAGTCGGGGGTGGGGAAGTCGGGCTCTCCGGCGCCGAAGCCGATGACGGGGCGGCCGGCGGCCTTGAGGGCCTTGGCCTTGGCGTCGACGGCAAGAGTGGCGGAGGGTGCGATGGCGGACAGGCGGGCGGAAACGCGGTGCGTGGGTGCAGGTGTCACCCGACTATGGTCCCACGACCTGCGAGGCTCGCACATCTGGAACACGTCCGATCTGCCAGTAGTGACACAGTGACGACACTTGACGACCCCGGGGTGCCTTCCGGGACGTGGCGAGGCGGCTTCGCTCCGACCGGCCTCGGCGTGGCGCACCCCACGGCCAGTGGTTACCGCAGAGGCCTGCTTGTGTGGCAAACTAGAGCACCGCTGAAGGGCAGTGGCGCAATTGGTAGCGCACCGGTCTCCAAAACCGGCGGTTGTGGGTTCGAGTCCCGCCTGCCCTGCTGAGAACGGCGGATCTGTCGGGAGATCCCGTCGGTTTCGTCTTCTCCCCGCTGTGCGGGAACTGACCTGACCGTCGACCCTGAGGACCCAGATTCATGAGCGAGAGCGCACGCGCCGCGACAGGCAAGTCGGGCAGGAAGCGCGGCTTCTTCGGGCGCATCGCCCTGTTCATCCGCCAGGTCATTGACGAGCTGCGCAAGGTTGTCTGGCCCACCATGAATGAGCTGTGGACCTACTTCACAGTGGTGGTCGTCTTCATCATCGCCATCATGGCCTTCACCGGGGTGCTGGACTTCGCCTTCAACCGGGCTGTCATGTGGCTCTTCGCCTGACCTCCCGGCTTCTGCGGTCGCGCCCTCATCGGGGGTGCTCGATCCTGCCCCTGACCATGTCTACTCCCGACGGCGCCGCGGCTCGCGCAGCCCGTCGCATCCGCTCGTCTCACGCCACTGGAAAGCAGGTACACCATGTCTGAGGATGTCTCCTCGCAGACCACTCCCGACGACGTCGAGGTCCTCGCCTCGCTCGCGGCCGACGACGCCGGTGACGCCGCCGAGTCGGTTGAGGTCGCCGAGGCCGATGCGACCGTCGAGGTGGTCGAGGCGCAGCCCCACGCCGCTGCTGAGCCGGGTGAGCCGGCCGAGGAGGCGCCCGTCGTCGACCCGCTGGCCGAGTTCCGCCGCCAGATGTCGGCCCTGCCGGGGCAGTGGTACGTACTGCACACCTACTCCGGCTACGAGCGCCGAGTGGCCGCCGACATCATGGCCCGCGCCGAGAACTTCGAGGTCGAGGACTACATCTTCGACGCCACCGTCCCCATGGAGACGGTCATCGAGATCAAGAACGGCAACAAGAAGAAGGAAGTCTCCCGGGTGCGCATCCCCGGCTACGTCTTCGTGCGCATGGACCTGGATGACCCGGAGACCTCGGACAAGGTGTGGCGCACCATCAAGGACACCCCGGCCGTCACCGGCTTCGTGGGCGACCGCTACAACCCGGTGCCGCTGACCTTCGAGGAGGCCGTCGCCCAGCTCGGCCCCACGCCCGAGGAGATCGCCGCCAAGGAGGCCGCCGCGGCGGAGGCCACCGCCCCCGAGTCCGGCTCCGGTACCCAGATCGCCACCGGTGGTCAGGTCTTCGAGGTCGCCTTCGAGGTCGGCGAGTCCGTCATCGTCACCGACGGCCCCTTCGAGTCCCTTCCGGCCACGATCTCCGAGATCCACCCCGAGACTCAGAAGCTCCAGGTGCTCATCTCCCCTGTTCGGCCGCGATACCCCGGCCGAGCTCTCCTTCACCCAGGTCGCCAAGATCTAAGACGGGCCTGAGGCCAGACCCCGTCAGCCGTTGTGGCCCGACGACGCAGAACAGGCGCCGTCGGGCCACAACCGCCCGGGTCGCGCGAGCGGCCACGGCGCGAGAGCCATGAATCACAGGGCAATGTCCTGTGATACCGCGCACCGGGCGCCCTGCTTGGCCCAGCAGCGGGCTACGATGAGCGCTTGTGCGTGCGCATGCACCCACGGCTGCACGGCAGGCGTGCAGCACATCCGGACAAGTAAGAAGGACCCATTCCTATGGCCCCCAAGAAGAAGGTCGCCGGGCTGATCAAGCTCCAGATCCAGGCCGGCCAGGGCCAACCCCTGCTCCGCCGATCGGCCCCGCCCTGGTGCTCACGGCGTCAACATCATGGAGTTCTGCAAGGCGTACAACGCGGCGACCGAGTCGCAGCGCGGCAACGTCATCCCCGTGGAGATCACCGTCTACGAGGACCGCTCCTTCACCTTCATCACCAAGACCCCGCCGGCCGCCGAGCTCATCAAGAAGGCCGCGGGCGTCCCCAAGGGATCCGCCACCCCCCACACCGTGAAGGTGGCCTCCCTGACCCAGGCTCAGGTGCGTGAGATCGCCGAGTCCAAGATGCCCGACCTCAACGCCAACGACGTCGAGGCCGCCGCCAAGATCATCGCCGGCACCGCCCGTTCCATGGGCATCACCGTCGAGGCCTGAGGCACTCGCCGGCCTGCCGGCTCTCTCAACTCAATCCCCATACGAAACCGTGGAAGGGCCTCGCGCGGCCCGAACACCACGACTGCAAGGAGAAGCAGATGACCAAGCGCTCCAAGGCCTACCGCGCCGCGGCTGAGAAGATCCAGTCCGGAGTCCTCTACACCCCGGCCGAGGCCGTTCACCTGGCCAAGTCCACCTCCGTCACCAAGTTCGACGCCACCGTCGACGTCGTCTTCCGCCTGGGAGTCGACCCCCGTAAGGCGGACCAGATGGTCCGCGGCACCGTGTCCCTGCCGCACGGTACCGGTAAGACCGCCCGCGTCGTCGTCTTCGCCCAGGAGAGCGTGCCGAGCAGGCCCTCGCCGCCGGCGCGGACGAGGTCGGTGGCGACGAGCTCATCGAGAAGGTCGCCAAGGGCTACACGGACTTCGACGCCGCTGTGGCCACCCCCGACCTCATGGGCAAGGTCGGCCGCCTGGGCCGCGTTCTGGGTCCCCGTGGCCTCATGCCCAACCCCCGCACCGGCACCGTGACGATGGACGTGGCCAAGGCCGTCTCCGACATCAAGGGCGGCCGTATCGAGTTCCGCGTGGACCGCGCCTCCAACCTCCACTTCATCATCGGCAAGGCATCCTTCTCCGAGGAGCAGCTGACGGAGAACTTCCAGGCCGCCCTGGAGGAGATCCTGCGCCTCAAGCCCTCGACCTCGAAGGGCCGCTACATCCTCAAGGCCACCATGACCACCACCATGGGCCCCGGCATCCCGATGGACGTCACCAAGGCCTGAGGCCCTTTTCCTTCACGACGGCGTCGGCCGCCTTCTCAGATGGGAGGCGGCCGACGCCGTTCTTTGTCGTTGCCCGCCTGAGGGCGTACGAGGATCCCCAGGTCCTGCCCGGGGACTGCGCGAGCCCTCCACGGGGGCATCTGCCCATGGTCGGAGGGGTGTCGGGCTGGCTACGGTGAAGCCGTCGGCGGAGCACCGGATGGGGGAGGGAGTGGAGAAGCCGGTTGTCCCCGTCCTTGTCTCTCCCTCTCGCAAGGACGGGGACGACCTCTCTTCCTTGAGGTAGGTCCGGATACGCCTCAGCTGTTCTTGACGGGGATGTCGGTGAGGCGGAAGGCGGGCCTTTGAGGGAGTACTTGCCTTCGGGGTGGTCGATGGTGAGTGTCCCGCCGTCGGGGTGCTGGCCCAGCTGGGTGGCGACGGTCTTCAGCTGGGCCTCGGCTCCGGGGGCAAGGTCGGCGGAGTCCGAGGCGAAGGTGACGTCTGATGCGAGGGTGACGGTGATGTCCTTGCCGCCGGCCTGGGTGCTGGTGGAGTCGTCCAGTGCCCGGGCGCAGCGCTCAATAGCAACTGGGGCCGTATCTTTCGTGATGGCGTTGGGCCACTTAGCAAGTTCCTTCTTTGCGGCGGTGAGGTTGATGCCTGCTTTCTTGGCGGCGTCCGCATCCAGGACCGAGACGGTGGTCAAGCCGGCGGCCATGACGGTGACGGTGACGGTGACGGTGACGGTGTCGGTGTCGACCTTGCCGAAGGACAAGAAGGAGGTGACCTTCTCGCCGGGGGCCGTCTCGAGGAATAAGCCGCTGCCGTTGATGACGTTCCACACGCGCCCGGAGCTCAGGTCGAGGAGCTTGGTCCAAGAGGCGCTGGTGCCGGGGCGGAAAAATTGACGGGACTCCCAGGTAATTCGAGATGTTGAGCTTGTTGTCGTCGTTGCTGTCGGAGTTGGCGTCGACGGCATTGATGGAGGCGTCGTCCTTGGTGCGGGTCAGCCTCAGGGCGATGATCGAGGTCCTGTCGTCCTGGCGGATGACGGGTGAGACCTCCACGCTCACCTCGTGGCCCATGATGTGGGCGTCGAGTTTCTGCCACTCGGTGCTACCGGCCTTGGCACCGCCGCCGGCTGGGGGCTGATCCTCCGGCCGTGGCTGAGGAGCCCGTTGGTGAAGCTGACCCTCCCTTGCCCTTCGACGTCCCTGGCAGGTCACAACCCGCCAGCACAGACAGTCCCACCCCCACCAGGGTCGAGAGAGCCACAAAAGACCGACGAGACGTCATCCGTGGAGCGGTGCTGAGTGAACGGGAGAATGCAGAGGGTACAGGAACTCCTTTAATGGCGCCGCCGGAATTTCTCAACGACAGAACTTAATCGTACTGTTATCTCCCATAGCAATGGGGGCTCCCTGGGTACTCCCATCGATCCCCATGTACTCCCCATCGCTCCATGGGGAGTACCCGGATTCCCTCGGGCTCCCCATGGGTACCCCGGGTACTGCACGAATTTTCCCCGTGGGAGTCTCCCCATTTCTCGAATGAGGAATTCTGCATAGAGTTTCGGTATTCCTCAGGCCGCAGTGGCCTGATCGAGAGCATTGGAGGTCCTATCACGATGACTACTTCGAAGCGAGTCCTGGCTGCCGTGAGCGCCATTGGCCTGGCAGCGACCCTGGCGTCCTGCGAACTGGGGGGCGTCTCGGGCTCGAAGAGCTCAGAAACTTCAGCGCCAACGCAGACGTCGGCATCGGCGCCGAAGTCGGCGCAGTCCGGGGGCGGTGGCAAAGGCGGTCAAGGTGCTGCCATTGAATCTCACTCCACCAGCATTGACAGTAAACCTGCAACTGTCTCCTTGAACTCAGTCTCTGCTACGGGGACGACGGTCACCGTCATGTTCTCCGTGACGAATGATGACAAGAGCAATGATATGTACGTCACCGATTACTTCTCGGATGGAGACGACTCGATTCCGCAGCCCAGTGGAAAGGCGACACCGGGGGGAAGTAAGAACAATGTCGATGGTCTCACCCTCATTGAGCCGTCATCCTCGAACATCTATCGAGTCTCCTACGACTCCCAGGGTGGCTGCCTGTGCTCCAGCGACCTCAACGAGTTCGTCAAGCCCGGTCAGACAATCGCATTCCAGGCGACCTTCACCGGCGTTCCGGCGGATACGAAGACCGTCAGCGTCACCATTCCCAATGGCGGAAACTTCACTAACGTGGCGGTGTCACGATGAAACGGCGGACTCTTCTTGCATCCTGGACGATGGGTGCGGGGCTGCGACATCGCACGAGGCTCGTCGCCGCGATCGTCGGTGCGAGCGCATTGGCCTGGTCGACCGCGGCGGGGGCTGTCGCGTTGCCTGCTGAGCCCCATGCCGTCCCCCCGGTTGTGGCTCCGGCGAAGAACGCTACGCCGGATCCGACGCCAACGCTCAAGCCGCAGGAAAGCAGCGGTTCGGGTGAGTCCCGGCAGGTTCAGCCCCTGGATCGCCGTGTTGTCCCGGTGTCACGATCGAGCAGCTCGGACAGCGCCGTCACCTACTCCTCGGACGGGCAGACCACGGTGGCCTCGCTGTCCGGTGACGTCACCTTCGACGTCGACTCCTCCGCCCTGACCGACCGCGCCAAGCAGGTGCTCGATGACATCGTCAAGCGCTGGAACGGCAAGCCGCCGGCCACGGTCACCGTGGTGGGGCATACGGACTCCGTAGCCGACGACGCTCACAACCAGACGCTCTCCGAGCAGCGGGCGAAGGCGGTCGCGGACTACCTGACCTCCAAGGTCCCGTCCCTGAACGTCCAGTCCTCCGGCAAGGGGGAGAGCGAGCCCGTGGCCTCCGAGACCAATGCGGACGGCAGTGTCAATGAGGCCGGCAAGGCCGCCAACCGTCACGTCGACGTGCGCTGGGGGTAGGTGCCCGCAAGGCATTCTGAGCCGGGATACGGCCCAGGACGGCGGTAATCAGAACGGCCTCGTGCGTGCTGACAGAGGAATGAGTGTCAGTGGCGGGAAAGGAGAGCAGTGACGTGGAAGAAATGATGCAGATCAAGGAGGCGGCCGGGCGTCATTCCGAATCTGAGGTGCGGTGGTGCTTCGATAGAAGGTCTGCGCTCGGGCTGGGGCTGTTGGCCGCGCTGAGCGGATCACTGAGCGCGTGTTCAGGACGTTGGGAACGCACCGCGACGGACGTCACCTCAGATCATTCAGCAACACCATCGGAGGTGAGGTCCCCGAAGGCGACCGCGTCGCCAACGGTTCCGGAGTGGCGACCGGCATCCGAGCTCTCAGTTACTCCCGACCTGCCATCGAGGGGAATCAAGCAGACCGCCCCCTCCGGTAGGAGCCTGTCGATGTATGGGATGACGTTGACCGTACCGGAGACGGCGGTGAGTAGGGAGCAGGTGAACGACCAAGGGCTTCCGGTGACCACGGTCCAGCTCGGCGGCACCCAGGACCTGCTCCCCAACTTCGTGGTCACCTACCTCAAGGAGGCGGGGAAGACGCTCGACGACGAAACTCATCTTCAGGAGGCGTTTCTTCTGGGGCCGGGGCGCGAGGACACCTACGTGATGAGAACACCGGAAACGTGGATGCTGGGCACGAAGGAGGTTCCCGCCTGCCTCATGACCTGGACTCATCGGGGGAAAGGCAGTGACGGCGGAACCGTTGAGCGTGATAACGCTGCTCTGTGGATCACCAATGACGCCGGAGGATACTGGAGAATCATCGCCCACGCCCCGATAGGTGAGCTGACGGAGACCAGTCCGACGTGGCGGGCGATGCTCAGCGCCAAGGTGGAGCAGTCGTGATGCTGGACGCCGTGGGGAGACCCCTTTGGGGGCGACTTCCCGGTCGGTGACCGAGTCGGGGCGTGACTCCCGTGGAGACTGTGCCGTTCGCATCGTCCCGCGGGGTCACGCCACTGCGAGCATCCATGCCAACCAGCCCCCCAGTGACAGGTAGGGGCCGAAGGCAATGAGTGTCTTGCGGCTCGCCAGGCGACTGATCATCAGTGCGATGGCGACGAGCCCGCCGATGAAGAATCCGAGGATGATGCCCATCGCGGTGTAGGTCCCGCCGAAGTATCCGAGCCACAGCCCAAGAACCGCACACAGCTTCGCATCACCCAGTCCCATTCCCGAACCGGGGAGCAGCGCCATGGCCCCGACAATGACGCCGGCACTCACTGCGCACAGAACGGATCGAAGCAGCGCCCAGCCCGCTTCAGACAAGGGCGTCCCCGTGACCACGTTGAGCAGGACGAGGGTCGTGGTTGCCGCACCGGTCCATAGAGCGGCCGGACCGAGAATGCGGTTGGGGAGGCGGTGACACACGGCGTCGACGCTGCATGCCGCGCCGAGCAGCGCCACGAGGGGAAGTGCAACGATCACCTCGCCCCATGCGCCTCCCGACCATTCCCCGCATGAGCGTCACCCCACAAAGAATGGTGGTCAGAACGCCCTGCGAGGTGGGTGCCAGCAGCCACTGGGCACGGAACGTGCCCGGCTCGGTGGTGATGCCGCCGGGCGAAGAGCTCGCAGTTGGCGCCTCAGCCCGCTCCAGGTCGGACACGTACCGCCGGGCGAAGGTCGAGACCGGGCGGGCAACGACTGCGATGACTGCGCAGCCAACGACGATGGCGACCAGGAGTGCGGGGATACTCACCACCACACTCTCGCACGCTCGCCACCTTCAAGGTAGGGGAGTGGATATCTCACCTGTACCTCTCGTGTCCTCCAGAGAGCCTCCGGCGACGGATGTCGGGGCGCCCTCGCTCTTCCCTGCACCTCTGCCACGTGTCGAGTACCACGTCCCTCGTCCCCGGTATCCTCCCTGGCGCCCTCCTGTGGCGAACGGGTAGCTCTGACCGGCGGTGCCCGCAGACGGGTCACCGCATCTCCATTCCGTTCCCAGCGATGTCGGCTTCGTCCAGGCTTCATACCTGCTCGGATCACGTGCGACA